>Ga0307517_10005899_pt1 | contig 18280 bp, 16 predicted proteins | sample 23_EM_MG_FD_194515 | JGI IMG/M metagenome (GOLD analysis project Ga0307517, IMG submission 194515) | Populus trichocarpa ectomycorrhiza microbial communities from riparian zone in the Pacific Northwest, United States - 23_EM | ecosystem: Host-associated > Plants > Roots > Unclassified | place... | reverse complement strand
TGAAGATGCCGCGCTCGCGCAGCCGGCCCGCGGGGAAGGCCACCCCAGCCTGGAAGACGGTCCAGACGCTGAGCAGCCAGAAGGTGTTGGTGGTCGTCCAGTGGTGGACGGAGGAGAGGGTCTCCTCGGCCGATCCGTAGGCGTACTCCGCGACGCTGATGCCCATCATCGCCGCCCATGGCAGCAGCACCATCCGCAGGCGTGACCCGCCCAGGATGTCGCGGTCGCTCTCCCCGATCCGGTACACGCGCCCGCCTGTGTCCCGGATTTCTCGATACGCGGTCGACGTCGTCGTTGACGTGGTTGACATTGCTCGCTCACTCCCCTTGCCTCGAAAGAGCTGACCAGCGCCCCCTGGCGATCTCTCCTCGTGCGTTCGGGGCGGGCCGGCCCGCCGCCTGAAGCGGGCCGGCCCGTCACGTTTCCTGCGGGTCGGTCAGAGCAGCAGCCCTGCCGCCCGCGCCCAGCGGTATTTCGCGCCGAGCGCCGCCACCGGCTGCTCGGTGTCGTACGGATACGCCACGACGCCGCGCCGGAAGAGATACGCGCTCGCCTGCTCCACCTCGGTGTCACCGGCCAGCGAGGCCACCACCGGCTTGTGGATGCCCTTGGCCCGCGCCTCGGCCACGACCCGGGCCGTCAGTTCGGCGAAGACCATCGGCGGGGTGACGATGGTGTGCCAGTAGCCCAGGATCAGCGCGTGGACGCGCGGGTCTTCCAGGCCGAGCCGGATCGTGGCCTCGTACGTGGCGGGCGGCTCGCCGCCGGTGATGTCGATTGGGTTGCCGGCCGCGCCGAATGGCGGGATATAGCGCATGAAGGCCGCGTCGAGGTCGGGCGGGATCTCCATCAGCGTCAGGCCGTTGTCGACGCAGGCGTCGGAGAGCAGCACGCCCGATCCGCCCGCGCCGGTGATGATCACGACGTTGTCGCCCTGCGGGGTGGGGAGTACGGGCAGCGCCCGCGCGTACTCCAGCATGGCCTTCAGGCCGGGCGCCCGGATGACACCGGCCTGGCGCAGGATGTCGTCGTACACCTTGTCGTCGCCCGCCAGGGCCCCGGTGTGGGAGCCGGCCGCCTTCGCCCCGGCCGAGGTGCGGCCCGCCTTGAGGACGACGATCGGTTTCTTCTTCACCACCTCGCGGGCGGCCTCGACGAAGGCCCGGCCGTCCTTGAGGTCTTCCAGGTGCATGGCGATGCACTGGGTGTTGTCGTCCTCGCCGAAGTAGGTGAGCAGGTCGTCCTCGTCGACGTCCGACTTGTTGCCGAGGCCGACGATCGCCGAGACGCCGGTCTTCGTCGTACGGGAGAAGCCGAGGATCGCCATGCCGATGCCGCCGGACTGGGAGGTCAGCGCGACCGGGCCCTTGACGTCGTACGGGGTGCAGAAGGTGGCGCACAGGTCGTGCCAGGTGGAGTAGTAGCCGTAGATGTTGGGGCCCAGGACGCGCACGCCGTGCTCGCGGGCGATGGCGACGACCCGGTCCTGGAGCTCCTGGTCGCCGGTCTCGGCGAAGCCGGAGGGGATCAGGACGGCGGCCGGGATCTTCTTGCGGCCGACCTCTTCCAGGGCGCGCGGCACGTGCTGGGCGGGGATCGCGAAGACGGCGACGTCGACCTCGCCGGGGATGTCCAGGACGGATGGGTAGGCCTTGAGGCCGAGGATGTCGTGCGCTTTGGGGTTGACGGGGTGGATGTCGCCCGCGAAGCCCCCGTCGACGAGGTTGCGCATCACCGAGTTGCCGATCTTCCCCTCCTCGTTGGACGCCCCGATGACCGCGACGGCGCGCGGCTTCATCAGGCGGGTCATCGACGACAGGATCTCTTCGCGGGAGAAGCGCGGGCGCGGTGCCGGGGCGCCCTCGGAGAGGATGACACGGATGTCGGCGGCGAGCGCCCCCTCGGGTGTGGCGATCACCGGGTTGAGGTCGACCTCGGCGATGTCGGGGAAGTCGGCGACCAGTTGGGAGACCCGGCGGATCTGCTCGGCCAGTGCCCAGCGGTCGACGGGGGGCGCGCCGCGTACGCCGCGCAGGATCTCGGCGGCCTTGATGGAGTCGAGCATGCTCTCGGCCTCGTCGGCGGTGACGGGGGCCAGGCGGAACGTTACGTCCTTGAGGACCTCGACCAGGACGCCGCCGAGCCCGAAGGCGACCACCTTGCCGAAGGTCGGGTCGGTGACGGCGCCGACGATGACCTCCTGGCCGGGCGGCAGCATCTGCTGCACCTGGACGCCCTCGATGCGGGCGTCGGGCGCGTAGGCCCTGGCGTTGGCGACGATACGGTGGAAGGCATCCCGTACATCGGATGCTGTATGCAGTCCGACAATCACGCCGCCGGCATCGGTCTTGTGCAGGATGTCGGGGGAGACGATCTTCAGCACCACCGGCCCGCCGAAGCGGTCCGCGTACGCCACCGCCTCGTCCACGTCGGCCGCCAGGGCCTCGCCGGGGGTGGCGATGCCGTAGAGGTCGGCGATGATCTTGCCCTCGGGGGCGGTGAGCGAGGTGCGACCCGAGGCGCGTACGGCGTCCAGTAGGGCCCGTACGGTCTCGCGCTCGTGCACGTCTGCCATGACCATCGGTCAGATCACCCCGTTCGTCTGGAGCTCGGCCAGTTCGGCTGCGGACAGGCCGAGTTCGGTGGCGTAGATGTCGTGGTTGTGCTCGCCGAGGAGCGGGGACCGCCGGATGTCGGCGGGGGAGTCGGAGAGCTTGAGCGGGCTGCCGACGGTGACGTACGAGCCGCGCTCGGGGTGCTCGACCTCGACGACGATCTCGTTGTCGCGCAGGCTCGGGTCCTCGATGATCTCCTTGGTGGACAGGATCGGGCCGCAGGGGATGTTGTGCGCGTTGAGGGCCTCCAGCACCTCCCACTTGGGCAGGGTGCTGGTCCACTCCTCGATGAGCTGGAACATCTTGCCCAGCTTGGGCAGCCGGGCCTCCGGTGTCGCCCACTCCGGGTCCCCGGCCAGCTCGGGGCGGCCGATGAGGTCGGTGAGCGGCTGCCAGCCGACGGGCTGCACGATCACGTAGACGTAGTCGTTGGGGCCGCCGGGCGCGCACTTGACCGCCCAGCCGGGCTGGCCGCCGCCGGAGGCGTTGCCGGAGCGGGGGACCTCCTCGGTGAAGTTCTCGTTCGGGTACTCGGCGAGCGGGCCGTGGGTCAGCCGCTGCTGGTCGCGGAGCTTGACGCGGCAGAGGTTGAGTACGGCGTGCTGCATGGCGACCTGGACGCGCTGGCCCCGCCCGGTGTGGGTGCGCTGATACAGTGCCGCCAATATACCGGCTACTGTATGCAATCCTGTGCCGGAGTCACCGATCTGAGCCCCCGTCGCCAGCGGCGGCCCCTCCTCGAAGCCCGTGGTCGACATCGAGCCGCCCATGGCCTGCGCCACGACCTCGTACGCCTTGAAGTTGGTGTACGGCCCCTCGCCGAAGCCCTTGATGGAGGCGTAGATGATCCGGGGGTTGATCTCCTGGATCCGCTCCCAGGTGAAGCCCATCCGGTCGACGGCCCCCGGGCCGAAGTTCTCCACCATGATGTCCGAGCGGGCGATCAGCTCGGTCAGCAGCTCCTTGCCGCGCGGGGACTTGGTGTTGAGGGTGATGCTGCGCTTGTTGCCGTTGAGCATCGTGAAGTAGAGGCTGTCGACGCCCGGGAGGTCGCGCAGCTGCTTGCGGGTGATGTCGCCGGTCGGGGCTTCCAGCTTGACCACGTCCGCGCCGAGCCAGGCGAGGATCTGGGTCGCGGAGGGCCCGGACTGGACATGGGTCATGTCGAGGACGCGTATGCCCTCAAGCGCTTTGGTCATGGCGGGCCTCCCTACTTGTACATCGTCTGGTTCATGGTTCCGGGGGCGTACGCGTCCGGGTCGACCCAGACGTTGATCAGCGAGGGCTTGCCGGACTCCCGGGCGCGCCGCAGCGCCGGCGCGATGTCGGCCGGGTCGCGGACCTCCTCGCCGTAACCGCCCAGCATCTGGGCGAACTTGTCGTAGTGCACGTCGCCGAGGGTGTTGCCGACCCGCTCGCGCTCCGGCCCGTACTTGGCTGCCTGGCCGTAACGGATCTGGTTCATCGAGGAGTTGTTGCCGACGATCCCGACGAAGGGCAGGTCGTAGCGGACCAGCGTCTCGAAGTCCCACCCGGTGAGCGAGAACGCCCCGTCGCCGAAGAGCGCCACGACCTCCTTGTCGGGCCGCGCCTGCTTGGCTGCCAGCACGAACGGGATGCCGACGCCGAGCGTCCCCAGCGGGCCCGGGTCCATCCAGTGGCCGGGGGACTTGGGCTGCACGACCTGGCCGGAGAAGGTGACGATGTCGCCGCCGTCGCCGATGTAGATCGAGTCCTCGGTGAGGAAGTCGTTGATCTCGCTGACCAGCCGGTACGGATGGATGGGGGAGGCGTCCGAGCGCAGTTGCGGCAGCCGCTTCTCGATCGCCTTCGTCTCCACCGCACGCAGCTCGTCCAGCCACTCCTTGCGCCTGCCCGCGCCCCCGTTGAGCCGCCCGCCCGCCGCCTCGGTGACGGCGGCCAGCACCAGCCCCGCGTCCCCGACGATGCCGAGGTCGATGTCGCGGTTCCTGCCCACCGTCCGGTAGTCCAGGTCGATCTGGACCACGGTCGCGGTGGGGGACAGGCGCTTGCCGTAGCCCATCCGGAAGTCGAAGGGGGTGCCGACGATGATGATCAGATCGGCCTCGGTGAAGGCGTAGCGCCGCGAGAGCTGGAAGTGGTGCGGGTCGCCCGGCGGGAGCGTGCCGCGCCCCGCGCCGTTCATGTACGCGGGCACATTGAGGGTGCGTACGAGTTCGACGGCGGCGTCGGTCGCGCGGGTCGTCCAGACCTGGCTGCCCAGCAGAATGGCGGGCTTCTCGGCGTGCACGAGGAGGTCGGCGAGCTTCTCCACGGCCGCCGGGTCGCCGGCCTGCCGGGTGGAGGCGCGGTACCGGCCCGTGGCGGGGATCCGGGCCTTCCCGGCGGGGACCTTGGCGTCCAGCACGTCGCGCGGGATCTCCAGGAAGGAGGGCCCGGGGGCGCCGTGATAGCACTCGCGGAAGGCCATCGACACCATGTCGGCGGCGCGGGCGGTGTCGGGGACGGTGGCCGCGAACTTGGTGATCGGGGTCATCATGTCGACATGCGGGAGGTCCTGCAGCGACCCCATCCTGTGCTGGCTGTGGGCGCCCTGACCGCCGATCAGCAGCATGGGTGACTCGGCGCGGAAGGCGTTGGCCACGCCGGTGACGGCGTCGGTGGTGCCGGGTCCTGCGGTGACGACGGCTACGCCCGGCCTCCCGGTGATGCGGGCGTAGCCGTCGGCGGCGTGCGCGGCCACCTGTTCGTGCCGTACGTCGATGACCTCGATGCCCTCGTCGACGCAGCCGTCGTAGATGTCGATGATGTGGCCGCCGCAGAGGGTGTAGATGCGGTCGACCCCCTCTGCCTTGAGGGCCTTGGCGACGAGATGGCCACCGGAGATGAGATCGGATGTACCGGGAGTGCTGCTGCCGTTGCTGCTGCCGTCGGACATGCGCGTTCAACCCCTCGGGTTCGCAGTCTGTACATTGCATACAGGACACGAATACTGTATGCAGATGGTTATCCCGCATCGCCAAGTCGATGTCCAGGGGGCGCGCGCTGGATTCTTTGCCGTCACGGCGAACTCAAGCCCAAGGCAGGTGCGTTGACGATGGATCTGTTCGAGTACCAAGCACGGGAGCTGTTCGCGAAGCACGGTGTCCCCGTGCTCGACGCCTACGTGGTGGACGACCCCGAAGCCGCCCGCGAGGCGGCCCGTCTCCTCGGCGGCCGGACCGTGGTGAAAGCCCAGGTCAAAACCGGTGGCCGGGGCAAGGTTGGCGGGGTGAGGCTCGCCGCCGACCCGCAGGAGGCGGTGTCCCATGCCGCCCGCATCCTCGGAATGGACATCAAGGGCCACCGGGTCGGCAAGGTCATGCTGACCCAGACCGCCGACATCCAGGACGAGTTCTACGTCTCGTACCTCCTCGACCGGGCCGGCGGCGCATGGCTGGCCATGGCCTCGGCCGAGGGCGGCATGGACATCGAGGAGGTCGCCTCCACCCGCCCGGAAGCCCTCGCCCGCATCCCCGTCGACCCCGGTGAGGGTGTCACCCGGGACACCGCCCGCGAGATCGCCGCGGCCGCCGGCCTCCCGGCGGAAGCCGTGCCCGTACTCGTCGCCCTGTGGCGGGTGTTCACCGAGGAGGACGCCCTTCTGGTCGAGGTCAACCCCCTCGTCCGGACCCGGGACGGCCGCATCCTCGCCCTCGACGGCAAGATCACTCTGGACGCCAACGCCCGCTTCCGGCACCCCGCGCATACTGCATACGAAATACCGGACGAGCAAGATCCCCTGGAAGCCGCCGCCGGGGCCAAAGGCCTCAACTACGTCAAGCTCGACGGCTCCGTCGGCATCATCGGCAACGGTGCGGGCCTGGTCATGTCCACCCTCGACGTGGTCGCCCTGGCCGGCGCCGCCCCCGCCGACTTCCTCGACATCGGCGGCGGAGCCTCCGCCCAGGTCATGGCCGACGGCCTCGCCGTCATCCTCTCCGACCCGGCCGTGAAGTCCGTCCTCGTCAACGTCTTCGGCGGCATCACCGCCTGCGACGCCGTGGCCGACGGCATCGTCCGGGCCCTGGACCGCGTAGAGCTGACGAAACCCCTGGTCGTACGCCTCGACGGCAACAACGCCGGGCGCGGCCGCGCGATCCTCCGCGACGCCGCACTCCCCGGCGTACACCAGCTCGACACCATGGACGGCGCGGCCGGGCGGGCCGCCGAACTGAGCAGGAGCTGATCGCCATGGCCATCTTCATCGACCGCGACACCAAGGTCATCGTCCAGGGCATGACCGGCACCGAGGGCATGAAGCACACCCGCCGGATGCTCGCCGCCGGCACCGACATCGTCGGCGGCGTCAACCCCCGCAAGGCGGGCACCGGTGCCGTCGTCGGAGACCGCACGATCCCCGTCTTCGGCACCGTGAAGGAAGCCCTGGCCGCCACCGGCGCCGACACCACCGTCGTCTTCGTCCCCCCGCCCTTCGTACGCGACGCCGTCAACGAGGCCGCCGACGCCGGAATCGGCCTCGCCGTCGTCATCACCGAGGGCGTACCCGTCCATGACACCGTCGCCTTCCGGGCCCGCGCCGCAGCCTCCGGCACCCGCGTCATCGGCCCCAACTGCCCCGGTCTGATCAGCCCCGGCCGGTCCAACGCGGGCATCATCCCCGCCGACATCACCACCGCCGGCCGCATCGGCCTGGTCTCCAAATCCGGCACCCTCACCTACCAGCTCATGTACGAGCTGCGCGACCTCGGCTTCTCCACCGCCGTCGGCATCGGCGGCGACCCCGTCATCGGTACCACCCACATCGACTGCCTGACCGCCTTCGAGGCCGACCCCGGCACCGACCTCATCGTCCTCATCGGCGAGATCGGCGGCGACGCCGAGGAACGCGCCGCCGCCCACATCGCCTCCCACGTCACCAAGCCCGTCGTCGGCTACGTCGCCGGCTTCACCGCCCCCGAGGGCCGCACCATGGGCCACGCCGGCGCCATCGTCTCCGGCTCCTCCGGCACCGCCGCCGCCAAGCAGCGGGCCCTCGAAGCGGCCGGCGTCGCCGTGGGACGTACGCCGTCGGAGACGGCCCGCCTCGTACGCGAACGCCTCACATGACGGGCGCCGACCCCCTGCGCTTTAGCCAGATCCGAGGCGGAACCGGCGAAATAGAGCTGGTGCACCGATGTGGTGCGCGGCGCGAGATCCGCCCCTGTCGACGAGCGGAGACACCCACATGACCCACACGACCGACACGCCCCGCGTGCCCCACACGCCCCTGATCCTCAAGCCCGGCACCGCCTGGGCCGACGCCTGGCAGCGCTGCCTGACCGCCGCCCCCGAGGCCTTCCGGGCCGACCGGGTCCTCAACCTCTGGCAGGGCACCTGGCACGCCGACGGCCGTATCCTCCCCACCACCTCGCCCGTCGACGGCACCCCCATCGCAGGCCTGCCCCGCCTCGACGCCGCCGGCGCCCATGCCGCCGTACGCGCCTCCCTCGATCAGCACCGTGCCTGGCGCGCCGTCCCGCTCCCCGAGCGCAAGGCGCGCGTCGCCGCCGCCCTGGACGCCCTCACCGAGCACCGCGAGCTGCTCTCCCTCCTCCTGGTCTGGGAGATCGGCAAGCCCTGGCGCCTCGCCCAGGCCGACGTCGACCGGGCCATCGACGGCGTGCGCTGGTACGTGGACGAGATCGACCCCATGGTCCGCGACCGCACCCCGCTCCCCGGCCCGGTCAGCAACATCGCCAGCTGGAACTACCCGATGTCCGTCCTCGTCCACGCCATGCTCGTCCAGGCCCTGGCCGGCAACGCCGTCATCGCCAAGACCCCCACCGACGGCGGCCTCGCCTGCCTCACCCTCGCGTGCGCCCTGATCAACCGCGAGGGCGTCCCCGTCACCCTGGTCAGCGGCAGCGGCGGCGAACTCTCCGAGGCCCTGGTCCGCGCCCCCGAGATCGGCTGCGTCTCCTTCGTCGGCGGCCGCGACGCCGGTGGCCGGGTCGCCACCGCCGTCGCCGACCTGGGCAAACGCCACATCCTGGAGCAGGAGGGCCTCAACACCTGGGGCATCTGGCACCACACCGACTGGGACGCCCTCGCCACCCACATCCGCAAGACCTTCGACTACGCCAAGCAGCGCTGCACCGCCTACCCCCGCTTCGTCGTCCAGCGCTCCGCCTTCGCCGACTTCCTGAGCGCCTACCTCCCCGCCGTCCGGTCCGTCCGCTTCGGCCACCCCCTGGCCGTCGCCGACCCCGCCGACGACCTCCCCGAGCTCGACTTCGGCCCCCTCGTCAACGCCGCCAAGGCCAAGGAACTCGGCGACCTCGTCTCCGAGGCCATCAGCCGCGGCGCCGTCCCCCTCCACCGCGGCACCCTCGCCGACGCCCGCCTCCTCCCCGGCCAGGACACCTCCGCCTACCTCCCCCCGACCACCCTCCTCAACCCGCCCCCCTCCTCCCCCCTCCACCACGCCGAACCCTTCGGCCCCGTCGACACCATCGTCCTCGTCGACACCGAAGCCGAACTCCTCGCCGCCATGAACGCAAGCAACGGCGCCCTCGTCGCCACCCTCTCCACCGACGACCCCGCCACCTACGCCCGCCTCGCCCCCCACATCCGCGCCTTCAAAACCGGCCACAACAACCCCCGCTCCCGCGGCGACCGCGCCGAGCTCTTCGGCGGCTTCGGCGCCTCCTGGCGCGGCGCCTTCGTCGGCGGCCACCTCCTCGTCCACGCCGTCACCCAGGGCCCCCCACCCGAGCGTCTCCCCGGCAACTTCCCCGACTACCACCTCATGCCCGCCTGACCTCCTCCATTGCCTCCCCAGCTGCCGTCCCGCTGCCGTCCCGCCCCCGGGGCGGCAGCGGGATACGCAGGTGAAACGCACCCCGAATCCTTGGTATCGTTGTCCATGTCGCCGCGGGAAACCGCACGTGACATCACACCTGGTCCGGGTGGCGGAATGGCAGACGCGCTAGCTTGAGGTGCTAGTGCCCTTTATCGGGCGTGGGGGTTCAAGTCCCCCCTCGGACACACTTTTTGTACTCGTTCGGCAGTTTCTCCGCAGCGGTAATCGACGCCCGTTCCCGGCCTCCGGCCAGGGTGCGGGCGTTTTGCTGTCCCCTACCCCGCGTGCGGTGTCGTGTGCGCAGGGTGGTCAGCCGATGGCAGACAGCACGGTCTGTGGCTCAACATGACGAGATGCTCTACTGGCCCCCATGGGCAGCTCATACATGGAATATCGCGAGCAGGGCTTCTGGGCGCGTGATTTCCAGGCCGAGGTGTGGCTCTACCTCCTGTCCGAAGAGGCCGCCTCCGTCGCCGAGCGTCCGGCCTGGCTCGACGCGGCACGGGGCGACTGGCACGTCCAAGCGACAGTGGGCTTCATGGGCTTCGTCTCCTCACGTCTGGACGAACACCTCGGAGCCGCCCCGGACAGAGTCGCCACCGTTGTCGCGCTGTCCGAACGGGTCCGCGAGCGGCTGCTGCAGTGGGCCCCGGCGATTCCCAGAGACGTCGTCAACGGGTTCGGAACCGGCGGCGAAGGCAGCTCGTTCGGCGGGGACCTGGACACGGGCGTCCTGCTGAAGTTCGCTGACGCCTTCGTGGCCTTGCTGCGCGGCGAGATCACAGGTGAACCAGGCACGGTCAAGGCGTACTGACAACGCGCCCGCCGAGGAGGCGTGTACCTTCGGCCTGCCGCTGACTCGCTCGTCAGCCGCCGGTCTGCCTGAGCAGTTCGGCCGCGATGGAGAAGGGGGGCGCCGCGTTCGGAGACTTTCGGGCGTGGTTGACGATGGCCAGCTGGAGCGAGCGGTCATCGGGCGACCGTGGGTAGGTGAGGCGTACGGGCTCCTGCAGCTCGGGGGAGAGGTCGGTGAAGCGGCCGCCGTCGGTGAAGACGCCCTTGTGGGTCAGGTAGGTCAGCAGGCCCATGCGGTCGGCGAGGCCGAGTGAGCTGTGCAGGGCGATGGCTTCCCAGACGCGGCTGATGTCGCTGTCGGGGACCCCGTGCTCGGCCAGCAGCTTCGCGGCGATGTCCGCGCCTTCGACCTCGAATCGGGCGTTGCCCTCGGCGAGTGTCCCCAGTCCGAGGTCGTGCATGACCGTGGCTGCGAACAGCAGGCCCTCGTCGTATGCGGGGTCGGTGAGCAGGCCTTCTTGCTGAGCGGTCAGCCGTGCGAAGTGGAAACTGCGCAGGCTGTGGTCGGCGATCTGCTTGTCCACGGTCTTGTGCATGATCGCGAGGGCCGCGTCGGCGACGTCGCCGGTCGGTAGAACCAGATGATCGTTCATGGTCCGAACCTAGGCTTGCGTCGCCGGGCGCAGAAGTGGCCCGAGGGCCTACCTCCGCTATTATTGGGCCATGATCTCCGATGATGTGGCCGCGCCCCTGCGCCATCACGTTGTCGTACTGAGCCTGCCCGGCGTGCTGCCGCTTGAGCTCGGCATCGCGGCGCAGATCTTCTCGATGGACCCGAACTACGAGCTGACGGTTGCGACGACCGAGCAGGTGGTGCCGGTGGCCCGCGCGGGGTTCTCCGTCACCGGTACCGCCGGCCTTGATGCGCTCGAAAAGGCGGACACTGTCATCGTCCCGGGATACGACGACATTGACGCCGACGTCCCGAGCGCGGCTCTGGCCGCTCTGCGCGCGGCGCACGGACGTGGTGCGCGGATCGTGTCCGTCTGTTCCGGAGCGTTTGCCCTGGCGGCGGCGGGTCTTCTCGACGGAAGGCCCGCCACGACCCACTGGCAGGTCTCTGAACAGCTTCAACGGCGCTACCCGAGCATCGAGGTCCAGCCGAACCGCATGTTCGTGGACGACGGTGACATCCTCACGTCGGCGGGTGTGACCGCCGGCATCGACCTGTGTCTGCACCTGATCCGGACCGACCACGGAGCCGCCGCCGCGAACGCAAGGGCGCGGTTCCTGGTGGCGCCGCCCCAACGACCCGGCGGCCAGGCGCAGTACGTCGACCAGCTCCGCAGCCGGCCGAGGAGCGAGGAACTGGCCGGCGTCCGGGACTGGATGCTCGACAACATGGCAGCGGGCGTCACCGTCGACGACATCGCCGCACGCGCCCACATGGCCCGGCGCACCTTGGTCCGCCGCTTTCGCAACGAGACCGGGACCTCACCCATGGCATGGCTGACCGACGCGCGCATCGACCGCGCGCGCGAACTGCTGGAAGCCACCACGGAGCCCATCGAGCGGATCGGGCGACTGACCGGACTCGGGAACCCGGCGTCTGTGCGCGCGGCCTTCCACCGACGTGTCGGGACCTCGCCCCAGGAGTACCGCGCCCTGTTCCGGCAGAAGACGCGAACGGACGCGACCGCCTGAGGGCGATAGGTTCCCCGCCGCCGTTCGAAGCCCCTGGACGGCCCCTGGTTCCCGTGCGCGACCATCCGGCGTCGAGTGATCAGTCCGTCCGCCGCACGGCCCAGGTCGTCACTGCCGCCAGCGTCGCGGTGATCACGGCCATCAGGGGCACGGCCGCGGAGGTCCAGGCCGCGGCCAGCACCAGAACCGCGGCCACGGGGGAGGCCGCGGCAGCGGGGCCGTGCAGCGGCGGGCCCACGCGCAGCCACCAGACCGTGGCGATCCAGGTGGCGAGGGGTATGCCGACAGCCAGGCCCTGCTGCAGGTGTGTGACGTGGGCATGGCCGATGAGGGCGTCGACGGTGACGGCGAGTCCGGCGCCGATCGCCGCGGTCGAGGTGAAGACGAGGTAGTGGCCGTAGCCCCAGATGATCGTCGTGGGCATGGAGCGCAGCATGCGCTGGGTGGTCCGGTCGAAGTAGAGCCACCACAGGCTGAAGACGAGCAGCAGACCGCTGCCGGCCACGACCAGCAGGTCGGCGTCGGTGCCGTCGCGCGAGTCGGCCGCGGTCTGCACGGCGATGGTCGCGGCCAGCACCGCCTCGCCGAGCACGATCATGGTGAACAGCCCGAACCGCTCGGTGATGTGCTCCGGGTGGAAGGTTGTCACCCGCGCCCGCTCGGCCCAGATCGGGACCAGCAACTCGCCCACGGCCAGCGCCAGCCCGACATAGAGGTACGTCGGCTGGGCGAAGGTGAGGCGAGCGACCCATCCGGCCTGTACCAGGGCGTAGCCGACGGCGTACCGCAGGGCGGTCGTGCGCCGTTGCGGATCGGCCCGGGCCGCTCGCAGCCACTGCATGACCATGGCGAGGCGCAGGATCACGTAGCCGAGGGTGATGACGAGATAGTCGCCGGACTCGAAGGCCCGGGGTACGCCGGCGGCCAGGGTCAGCGCCCCGGCGATCTGCACCATGGTCAGCAGGCGGTAGGGGTCGTCGTCGTTGTCGTACGCGGAGGCGAACCAGGTGAAGTTCCCCCACGCCCACCAGATGGCGAAGAACACCCAGAGGTAGTTGCCCACGGCGTGGCCGAGGTGCCCGCCGCTCAGGTCGTGATGCAGATGGGAGGCGGCCTGCGCGACGGCGGCGACGAAACAGAGGTCGAAGAACAACTCCAGCGGGGTGGAGGACCGGTACTCCTCGTCGGTCCGGCGGGCCGTCATTCTGCGCAGGTTCAGCACCTGCGTGCCGCGGCCTTTCGCGGCCGGTTCCAGGCCGACCGATCCGTCCTGGCTGTCCGTGTCCGAGTCCGCGTCCGTGTCAGTTTCCGGTGCCGAGCAGGTCATGAGCCGCGACCCACAGGGTGTAGGGGTTCGCCAGCCCGGGATGGGCGTCCGTCATGCGGTCGATGAGCTCGCCCGGTGTGGAGCTGCGTTCCAGCGCCGTCTCGAAATCGGCCAGGTAGCGGCGGCTTTCGTCGATCTGGCGGCGGGCGTCGTCGTCGGCGGCTTGTGGATCGCGGTGGCCGGCGATCAGGGTGTCGGCCTCCAGCGCCGCCACGGCGTCCAGCGCCCGCGCCCAGTCGGCCCGGGAGCCCGGTGTCGATCCCATCAGCCACATGTGCGTCCGGTTGTAGACGACGTCACCGGAGACGACCAGGCTCAGCTCCGGGACATGGACGACGCTGGAATGCACGGTGTCGCTGGTCCCGACCGGGATCACCGTGGCCGACGATCCTCCGATCGGGATCGTGCGGCCGGCCAGCGGCCCGGGCGCGACGGGCTCGCCAGTCAACTGGCCGGGGAAGAACCCGCCCCAGACCTGCATGTACCCCGCTGAGATCTGCTCCTGCATCGCGGGGATGGACTCGGCCAGGGCCACCGGCCTCGCCTGCGGGAACGCCGCCAGGATCTCCGGCAGCCCGAGAAGATGATCGGCGTGCGGATGGGTGATGTACACGTACCCGGGCTCGCGGTCGTGGGACTTCACCCACGCCGCCAGCTCCCGGGCCTCTCGCACGGTGATGAGGCAGTCGACCAGCACGGCACCGTCGTCATCGCTGATCAGCGTCGAGGTGGACGGCGGCCAGGTCGCCGGGCCCACCGCCTCCTCGAATCCCGGTACCGCACTCGGGATCGGCTTGGGATCCACCACGAACACGTCAAAGTCAAGGCTCATCGTCTTCTCCGGCATCGCTGACTCAGCTGGACCTCATGATCACCCTGGGGGATGGCGGCGGAGTATCAGCATGTTGACTGCACTGCGAGCCCGAGCCGCACCCGGTTGCAGTCATGTTGCTGATACCACCCCACGGTGCGTTGCCGGATGCTGGTGCTCATGAACGTGAACGCGGCCACATCCGGGGGCGGTGCGCGCCTGCTGGCGGATGGGAACCAGGTGCCGGTGCTCGGTCTCGGCGTCTGGCAGGTGCCCGACGGGCCCGAGTGCGTCAACGCCGTGCGCTGGGCGCTCGACGCCGGCTACCGGCATATCGACACGGCTCAGGCATACGGCAACGAGGAGAGCGTCGGCCGGGCCCTGCGCGACAGCGGCGTACCGCGCGACCAGGTGTTCATCACCACGAAGTTCCAGCCGCGGGCCAACGATCCGGTCGCCGAGGCAGAAGGCAGCCTTCGTCGCCTCGGCCTGGAGCAGATCGACCTCTACCTGGTCCACTGGCCCGAGGGCGGCCCGACCCGGGCCTGGGCCGGGATGGAACGCGCCCAGGAGCGGGGACTGGCCCGTTCCATCGGGGTCTCCAACTACGACGCGGCCGAACTCGAGGCCGTGATCGCAGCGGGAACGGTTCCGCCCGCCGTCAACCAGATCCTGTTCAACCCGCGGCACCGTCGGCGTGCGCTCCTGGATGCCTGCGGCCGGTTCGACGTCGCTGTCGAGGCCTACAGCCCGCTGGGCACCGGACGGTACGTCGACGACACCACCGTGGCCGGGATCGCCCGGCGGACGGGCCGGACACCGGCACAGGTGCTGCTGCGCTGGGGCCTGCAGCACGGACTCGTGGTCGTGGCGAAGTCGACGCACCGCGACCGCATCCACGAGAACGCGCAGATCCACGACTTCACCCTGTCGGCCGAGGACATGGCCGAACTCGACGCGCTCGACCGGACCGGCGGCACCGACCGCGCGCTCGAAGCCAAGTGGTGGTAGCACCCGAGCAACACCCAAGGAGTACGCAATGCCCATGATCGACGTCTACGCCACGGCCGGCACCTTCACGGACGGGCACCAGCTCGCCAAGGACCTCGCTGCCACCCTGATGGCCATCGAGGAGGTTCCGGACATCCCGATGTTCCGCCGGAACACCGCGGCCTTCATCCACGAGTTGCCGGCAGGCGGCCTGTCGAACGTCGACGGCGCGTCCAACTACGTACGCGTGCAGGTGCTGACCAACGCGGGTGCTCTCGACCGCGGCAAACAGATCGCGGTGGTGAGCCGGTTCACCGGCATGGTCGCGGAGGCCGCCGGCGACCCGACGCTCGCGGACCGCACCTGGGTGCTGCTGACCGAGGCCGTGCCCGGTGGGTGGGGGCTGGGCGGTCACGCGAACACCAACGACGAACTCGTCGCCGCGGCGCGCAAGCAGATCGCGGAGCTGCAGGCGACGGCCGGGGAACAGTAGGCAGTACGTGGCGGTCACGCCTGTTCGAGGTGTTCGTGGATCCAGGCTTTCGCCAGCGTGGTCCAGATCGCGGCCTCGCCGGCGTTCCGGGCGAGGCCGAGGCTGTGCGGGCCGTGGGCGAACACGTGTACGGCGTGGGGGACCTGGCCGGCCGCGAGCGCCGCGGCAAGGCGGTAGGTGTGTTCGGCGGGGACATACGGGTCTTCCGCGGTGTGCCAGACGAAGAACGGCGGCGCCCCGGGAGTGACCAGCGAATCCAGCGACGTCGACCGGCGCAGCCCGGGGGAGGCATCCTCGCCCAGCAGGATCAGCCGGGCCGGACGGTAGGTCTCGGTCTCCATCGAGGTGATGGCGTAACCGAGCACGGCGAAGTCCACCGCCTCATCGGGCCCGGCGCCCGGCGCGAGGGCGGCCAGCCCGGCCAGGTGACCTCCCGCGGAGAACCCGATGAGACCGATGCGCTGTGCGCCGGCCGCCCGCCGGCGGCGGATCTCGGCGCGCAGCGCGTTGAGCGGCTCCGGGTGCCGGGCGAGGAGCGGATAGCGGAACACGCTCGCCCGCACGCCTGTGCCGCCGAGCCAGTCCACCACCGGCTCGGCCTCGTGCGCAGCGTGTTCGGCGTACCCGCCGCCGGGCAGGACGATCATGTGGGTGCCGGTCATCGAGGGCCGCCGAGGAAGGCGTCGACGTCCGCGGCGAATTCCGCGTGGTGCTGGAACAGGAACCCGTGCGCCGAGTCGGGATAGATCTTCACGCGGGCCTGCGGGATCAGACCCGCGAGCAGGTGGGAGTAGTGCGGCAGGATCATCGGGTCGCTGTCGCCGTTCGCCACGAACACGGGCATCCGCAGGCAGCTGAGCCGCTGGAGCTTCGCGTGATCGGGGATCCCCCACGTGCACACCGCGTCGTACTGCGCCTCGCGGGTCGCCCAGTCGGTCGCCGTGTCCCGGTCCTCGCTCCGGGCGCCGTAGATCCGCTGCAGGGTTTGCCGGCCGGCCCGCAGGCTTGCGTCGGATCCGGCGAAGAAGACGCTCAGGTATTCCGCGGGGCTGGTCTCGGGGTTGCCGACAGCGCCGATGACCTCAGGGGCCCAGCCGTGCATGCCGTCGGCGCCCTGCGGCGCTGACGAGGCGAGGACCAGCCTTCTGACGAGCGCCGGCCTGGTCAGGGCGATCCGCTGCGCGACGAAGCTGCCGAGGGAGAAGCCCAGTACGTCGACGGGGCCCGGGCCCTGGCCGAGGCCCGGGCCCCCGGCCGCCCCGACTGCCCCGGTCGCCCCGATCGCCTCGATGAAGGCGATGGCGTCGTGTGCCATGCGGTCCACGGTGTTCGGAGTCGTCCCGGTGGAGCCGCCGACCCCGGCGTTGTCGAAGGCGATGACCCGCCGGGCCGGTGCCAGCGCGTCGATCAGCACCGGATCCCAGTTGTCGAGGTTTCCACGGAAGTGCTGGAGAAGGACCAGCGGCACACCGGCGCCGTCGTCCGTCGGGCCGGTGTCGCGGTACGCGTAGTCGATGCCGTTCGCGGCCTTGACCCGCTCGTTCGGCAGACCTGAGTACGAGTTGAGCTCCATGACCCGAGCGAATCAGCTGCGGCGCGGCGGCGGAATCCGCATGTTGACTGCACCGGGCCGAGAAGTCACCCGCCAGGCCCTGAGCCGTACGCGTCACAGGGCCCGCAGAAAACCGACGAGCAGTTGGTTCACCTGGGCGGCGTGCGTCCAGATGATCGCGTGCCCGCCGTCCGGTATCACCGCGAGGCGGGCGTCGGCCAGCATCGCGGCCAGGCGGTTCCCGGTCGCGCCGGGCGGCATGACCCTGTCCTGGGCGCCCTGCACGATCAGGACGGGGATCGTGATGCGGGCGATGTCGTCCCGGAAGTCCTCCCGCCAGGCGGCCGCGTAGCCCAGGGCCGCGGCCGCGGACACCCGGAGCGCGACGTGGAAGCTGTTCTGCCACGCCTGGTCGCTCACCCGGCTCCCGCCGAGCGGGTCGGTGTCGCGGTAGTCGGTGTTGTAGTAGTCGATGTTGTAGTACCGGTCCAGGTAGGCCTTGATCGCCGCCGGGCGGTCGGCGGACAGCTCGCCGAGGAAGGTGTCGAGCAGGCCCGGGGCGATGCCCTCCGGGTTGGCGTCGGACCGGGGCAGGAACGGCGGCAGAGGCGCCAGCAGCGCCGCGCCGCGGACCCGGCGCTGCCCGTACGTTCCCAGGTACCGGGTCAGTTCCCCGGTGCCGGAGCAGCAGCCGACGAGCACCGCGTCCAGCACGTCCAGGACTTCCAGCAGTATGTGCAGGTCCGCGGCCAGCGTGTCGTAGTCGTAGCCCACCGCCGGCCGGCCGGAGTCGCCGCCGCCGCGCCGGTCGTAGCTGATGACGCGGTACCCGGCCGTGAGCAGGGCCGCTTCCTGCTTCTCCCACGAGCGCCCGTCGGCCAGGTAGCCGTGGACCAGGACGACCGGCGGGCCCGCGCCGTGGTCCTCGTAGTGGATCCGGATGTCACCGGTGTTCTCCCGGCCCACCACGACATACGGCATCACGAACCCGCGTTCCATCGCGCGCAGGGGACAGCATCCATACACTCGACCATGTGCCGAGCGGCGGCCGGCCGGTATCCGCAACCTGACTGCACACGAGGTGAGGGTGGCGTTTCCGCGATGACCCGCCAGGACACGAAGGACACGAACGTGATCGGGCGGCGGGAGGAGCTGTCCCTGCTGCGG
>Ga0307517_10005898_pt1 | contig 18281 bp, 7 predicted proteins | sample 23_EM_MG_FD_194515 | JGI IMG/M metagenome (GOLD analysis project Ga0307517, IMG submission 194515) | Populus trichocarpa ectomycorrhiza microbial communities from riparian zone in the Pacific Northwest, United States - 23_EM | ecosystem: Host-associated > Plants > Roots > Unclassified | place... | reverse complement strand
CAAACCTGATCAGACTCGCTCAAAATCAAACCGATTTCACGATTTCATCGTAAAAATTAAATAAATTGTTGAGTGCTGAATCAGCACTCTCCTTTCCCCATAAGTCCCCACTCCCCCGCCCAACACTCCACCCACCCCCTTCCCCTTTCCCCAAATCGCCAGCAGATTAAGAAATCGGTCTAACCCTAACAGATTAAACCTAGCATTACAGCTGGTTCCACTCTCCACTTATCAGCAGCGCCTCTGATCTGAATCTAATTGTCTCCACTCTTCACTTTTCACTCTCTACTCTCTCAGCTGGTTTTGCTTGCTATCGAGATTCGGAACGTTCTTAGCGAGAAGAAAGTAATAATTTATTCTCAAGTTTCGTTTTGATCTCAAATTCTCAAGTCTCAAGTCTCAATCTTAGTAAGGCTAACACCAGCAGCGCAGCTTCCACTTTCTCTATCTCAAAACAACTATTTTTTCCCTTACTTTGTTTTCTTCAGATCTGATATTCTGATTGTCTCCAGACTCTCCACTCTCCATAATCCAATTTAATGGACTTTCATAGATTATTCCAAGCAGGGAGAGTTCAATTAATCTATGAACATGGACACATCCTTAATTCCTTACTTTAGCTGGGGTTACTGCAACAATATGCTCTGCCCCGATTGCTGCCTTCTCAAATTTGGTTGTTGTTGCTATTTGGCCAACTTAGGCAGCAGTTGTCATCTATGAGACTGTACGGAAGGTTTGTCACCATTAGTCCCTTGCCTGTAGTAAAACAACATTATGGGTTGTATTTCTTTCTTTCTTCATTTCCCAGTTATTCTATTTTATTATAATAATGCTTATGTATCCAATTATCTAGAGTATTATTTGGGTGAATACACTTTCCTTTTAAATTATTGAGAACACTTGATATGGTTGAGGTAGTATGTCCCATTCATTTTAAGGCCTCACGATTTGGTTTTACCCTTACTTGCAGGTGGTTACTTATGTAGTGACCAGGCCTAGAAGAGAACTTCTGTCTACTATAGTCACTCAAGAAGAGAAATGCAAAGCTAAGGTTAGTAGATGTTTCTGCACTAATAAGTTTTATGTATCCCTGATTGAATTAGGCTATTAATACCAAATTTTGTTAACAAGCAGTAATTTTATTGCTTACATATCGATCTCCAATCTTTTCTCCCCTTTTGGCAGAAATTTTGTTTCATGTCTAATGTCATTTTTATAAAATCCCTTGAGACTCTTTTAGGCATGCATGAGTAGGCTTACTGATTAGTACTTAAAAATGTATTTTTATCAAGGTTTTATATCATCATTTTGCACTTGAAGTATCAATAACTCCTTAACTAAAGCATGTTTTATAATAACAAGTCTGATACTATAAAATAACTTTAATTTATAGTAAATGCTCATTTTAAATGCAGGCCTATCACAGAAATCAAAGGATTGATTTATGAGTTCAACTACTGAAATTGAGAAGACAAAGAGAGGGTTAAGCTTAGAAAAGAGATGTTGGTTCAGTCCAAACTGGAACATTGTTCAGTCATTGGGTCATATCTGGAGCTGTAGATCTTGGATTTCAATTTGGTTTATATGGCTAGAAAGCTAAGACATAGGCCTAAAACATTCATGGGAGTCCAAAACTCAATTCTGCTGTTTGGAAGTCCAAATTGTAGCAACAACGAAGAAGTTCAAACTTATCTTGTAGCTCAGACATTGTTCAGTGTTCAGCCCATATCTCGAGTTTTAGAAGTCTAAATGCACTGATTCTTTTTTCGTTGGAAATCTGAGACAATTTCCTAGAACTTTCATGATTTAAGTCTGTTCAAATTCTGACGTTATCAATAATGTTTTATTCAGACAAGAAGATAAAGATTGTTACCAAGTCAAAATGCAGCCACCCACTCAACAATTAGTCATCAAATCAATAGTTCTGAATTTTCGCCTATAAAAAGAGGCATTTGCCATGTATTTAAGCATCTTGGTTTTTCAGATAAAGATCATGCTCTTGCTCTCTTTCTTTATATTTTTGTAATGCATAAGATTGCTTGTTAAATGGTTAATCTAGATTTATGTTATATAACCCTTGGTACAACAAATACTTTGCACTTTCACAGCCCAAACCGTATGGTATAACCGACACTTGTGCTATGAAAGGAACTTAATTTGATGTTAACATAAGTTATAATCATGAATACCTGACAACATTTACAAGTATTAACATTTTTCGAATAAGATAGCTAATGTAATCATATTAACAATTTATAATCCGATTGGAACCTCCTTTGTGTATGGTTTCCAGTTGAGTAATAAAAGTTTGTACTATACTTGTTTGAAATATCATTAGTGGATCCTCTAACCTTGACAATTATTTTTATCACTGTTTAATCCTTAAATCAATCTTACATCTCAAAGTCCTCATTATTATTATTATTATTATTATTTATAATTTATGTAGTTAACCTCTATGTGGTTCGACCCCGGTCTTGCCGGGTTATTTATTACTTCAACACTCCTGCACTTGGGAGAAGACATCAACTCTTTGGTCGTGTCACTTACCTTTGCAATTGATGCAAATAACATGGATTTCACGCATTTGTTGTTTGATATTACCAATAGATTTTGAATAATTACTTGCATATCTTATACTGCATTATGTCAACCAGCATTATGTCTTACTGCAGGTTTGCATAGATATCATTTTTCAGTGCTGAGTTACACTTTCTCCCCTCTGCTTAGTTTGTAAATTTCTCAGCCGATTGATTAGTTTGACTTAAGATGATTCATTAGATAACTAGTTGGTGTTCAAAATGGATGCAGTTGGACATTTATATTGTTTATTTCATTTTCATTTTTATTTTTATTTTAATTGTGTTATATTATTATTTACTACTTGACTGGAATTGTCAATATATAATTAGTTAAAATATTTTACTTGCGATTTTATAATTTTACGATTCGAGTTTACGATTCGAGTTCATATTATATATTTCATGCCATGTCATAAAAGCGTTTTTGACAACCTTGTTTACCACTACATATGTTGAGGTGTTTGCTTCCATTTTGAAAAAGAATTTTGTATAATACTTACCTCCGATGAAAAATGGCACAGACATAAGGAACCCTAAAAACTTCTATCACTTTTACCATAATGATGACCATTGATATTCATGGAATACCTCTAACAATTTATGAAGAATAGGTAACTTGAACAAACATAAAAAAATCCTCATATTATACTACCTAAAATCAAATAATTTTTTAAAATTTATCTTCATCTTTGAAATTTTTAATAAAAGCAATAATGTTTTTTTTTTATTTCTTCATGTCTCTAGTGAAATCTCTATCAATTTCTCCAGGTCTCCAAATGAACTCTCCATATCTCCAAACGTGTCTCTAACATTAATTCTCATGTCTTCAATAAAATCCTCACACGTGTCTCCAACAAAAATCTCAACACAAGAGCTCTAGTGAAATCTCTACATTTTTATTCAACACTTTCTTACACAATGTTTTAACACTATTTTCACTATCACAAAACATTCTTAATTTTTTTATTAAGATAATAATAATATACTCTATTATGATAAGAACAAACAAACTAATCAAACCATCATCTCTCTTGTATGTGAATACTCATCTCTCTTTCATGTTTATTCTCGTCTCTTATATAGACACATTTATAAAATATAAAAGGGTAATATCACCTTTGTAAAACAAGTAGGTTTTCTTTCCCTCTACATATTCTAGGTAAGTCTTTTAAACATATCTATTTAAAATACATAAAGGGGAAAATAATGGTAAAAAAAATTAAAAGAAAAACTCTTCCAACCATTCAAGCCTCAAAATAGTTTAGAGATGCCCCTTAATGTATGTCTCATACATTTAGTTTATCTTCTCTAGCCATGCAAAATGTGTAATTTCTCCTAAATAATTAACAAAAGTCAACTCAAATTGTTATAAAAATCCAATGGTCATAGAAAAAACAAAAAACAATCCAATGGTTATCCATTGGCTAGAAAAAGAAATAAAATGGCACAAAAAACAAAGGAGGAGAGATAAAAGAAAAAAGGAAAAAAAAAAGAAGGAATAGGATGTCAAGGTCACACCCAATCTCCGATGATGAGACCCCTAGAACCATCAAAGAGAACTCGACAAGATAAATTCTTGGACACCTTGAAAGGCAACCATTGAAGGCTAGAGTAAGCCACACACATTGTTTGAAGACAGCGAGTGGAACATTCGCTGGCATATTCACTGCACGCGCCAATATTCCATCCATTTTTGTGTGGCCCTAATAACTAGAAACTTAGCATTTCAAACCCTGACTCAATCTCAACTCACATTAGTTTGTCCAATCTTGTCTTGACTCACAACTCTATGTATTTTTTTCATGTTTTAAGGAGTCACGCACACAAGGTTTCTTATATGCAAATACTTATCTCTCATGCAGACACATTCATAATACATAAAAAGAAAACATTATTTTTGTAAAATAAGTAAGCTTTCTTGCCCTTTACATATGCTAGGTAAATCTTTCAAACATATTTGTTTAAAAGACTTAAAAGGGCAAATGATAGTACAAACAATTTTTTAAAGAAACTTTTCCAACCATTTAGGCCTCAAATGAATAGAGATGGCCCTTAATACATGTCTCATGCATTTAGCTTCTCTTCTCTAACCATGTAAAATGTGCAATTCTACCAAATAATAAACAAAAGTCAACCTATATCATTATAAAAATACAATGATCATGGAAAAAAAAAACAAAAACAATCCAATGGTTAGCTAATGGCTAGAAAAAGAAATAAAATGGCACAAAAAGATAAGGAAGGAGAGAGAAAAGAAAAGGAAAGAAAAAAAAAATAGGATGCTGAGGTCACACTTAAGCTCCGATGTTGACACCCTTAGTACTATCAAAAAGATATCGATAAGATGAATTTATTGACACTTGAAAGGTCACCATGGAAGGCTCTAGTAGGTCACACGAGCTACCTGAAAGCGGTGACTAGCCCACACATTGTCACGTGCATGCCAACATTTTATTCATTTAAGTATGGCCTAAACAGCTAGAAAATTGGCATTTCAGACCTCAAATCAATCTCGACTCATATTAGTTTGTTTAATATTGCCCCGAAGCATAACTTTATGCATTATTTTTCAAGTTTCCAAGAGTTGCACACACAAACTTTCCATGCATATAATTTTTTCTTGCACACATTACTTTTTCTATGTAGTGGAAGCACCACTTTTTTAGCCAATGGTTATTTTCTGGTAATGTAACTAGCCAACATCTCCACCAATAACACGCATGGCATAACCCTCAACTTTTTAAGAAAATATTACCATAAGTGTCTCCATTAATGAAAAGTATGGCCCAACATCCAATAATTCAATGTTGTATGAAAATATTGCCCTTCTCCATAAAATAGGTTCAAGGAATTGGTTTATAAATACCTCAGTCACAAATAAGAATGCATAAGTCCTAGACTCCATACACAAACTTCAAGAGACAAAAACAGTCTTACACATGAAATTTCTCCTTATTCTCAACAACTTCATTTTGTTTTCTCTTCCTACATTTATGAACTTAAACATCAGAATGTATTATGTGAGTATAAAGCCAATGGTTATTCTTTAGTAGTGTAATTAGCCAGCGTCTCTACCAACAGAACGCATGGCACAACCCTCAACTTTCTAAGAAAATGTTACCACCAATATATCTACCAATGGTAAGCATGACCTAACATCTGATAATTTAATTTCCTAGAAAAATATTGTCAATTTCCTAGGAAAATATTGTCCTTTTCCATGAAATTCAAGGAATGGGTGTATAAAATCAAGTCCTGGACTCCATACACAAATTTCATGAGAGAGAAACGGTCTTACATGAAGTTTCTCCCAATTCCCATTCCCATTCCCAATCATTTCATTTTGTTTTCTCTTTCTTATATTATTTTCTCTTTCAACATTTATGAATTTAAACATATGAATATTCCTTGTAAGTACAAAGAGTGTTTTAAAGAAAAATCCAAACTAGAGAAAAAAAAATTACATCACCTTGAACTTGGGTTTTACACACATGCCAGATCTACGTCACCTTGGACTTCGCTAACTGCACTTTATTGTCACAATCTTCGCCACATCCATGAGCTTTGGACTCAAGATTCTCTGTGGAAAACTTGTGTAACAAACTTAGGCAACACTCAACTGCTTAAAACAGAAGCTAGAGAAGTGATGATCTAAACTCAAAAACTTTTGTGCTTAACTAGATAGAACATTCCTCGAAGAGAGGTTTTTTAAACAAACTCTCTTTAGCTTCAAACTCCTCAACCACACAAGCATCTTTCAACCTACACAATATCTAAAAGTACATGGAAAAGTGAATATTACAATAAAAACAATAAGAAATAACCAAGAAATATAACCAAGTTCAAGTGTGTAGTATAGATGAATAACTTGTAAACCTTACATTTCTCCAAGCTTTGTGTCCTTTAGTTCCACTGTAACCAAGACCTCGTTTGATATCTGAAATGACAAGGACCTTTAATAACAGAAAAATTAGCATAATTCAGTATCGTAACTGGCAAAATCGGAAACACTTAAAAGAACAAAACATATAAGAGACATAAAGCATTTACCCTGTCATTGGCTTTTTTAAGTTTGTCACAAATTAACAAAACTCTAAAACCCGTGGAAATTTCAATGTAGCTTAAGAAATTGAGCTTGTTTGTTTTCATATTTCAAAAGTACTTTTGAAAAAAAAATGTTTTTTTTCTTTGTTTAAATTTTTGTGTTTTTAGATCGTTTTGATGTGCTAATGTCAAAAATAAAATTTAAAAAATAAAAAAATTATTTCAAAGTGAAAGTACTTTGAAAAGTAACCGCTACCACAATACCAAATGGGCTCTATAGATTACTGTGGATTGCTACAATAAAATTATCATGTTGCCCTTGAGTGGAAAAGGATGAAGCCTTAAGGGTAGGGGTGTTTTGGACTTTTTCACTAACACATTGGTCATTAAAAGATTATACGGGGGTGTTTATGTCTTTTTAAATTTTTCAACACAGTAAAAATAATCTTTTACCCCCAAAGTCAACAAAATTTAGAATTGTTGATCAAGAGTTTTCTTAACTTTTCACAAGTTTCTTAACAATAAAAATATTTATTTACCTCCGGGGTAAAATAAATTGTTAGGCTGCTGGATAAGGGTTTTTTTGGGTTTTCAAATATCCATGTACAATGAAAGTACATCTTTTTAACTTTGAAAAATACAAAAAAAAAAGCTTTGTATTTAGGGGTATTTTTGCACTTTCACACCGGTATTTTGTGTAATTACCAGGATCATGAGAGGAATTTAACTCTAAAACCTATGGGAGTTTCACTGTAGCTCAAGAAATAAACTATTATGAATTGCTACAGTGAAATTATCATGTTGACCTTAAGTGGAAAAAGATGAAACCTTGAGGGTAAAGGTGTTTTGATCCTTTTCACTAGCCCATTGGTCATTATGCGAGGGTGTTTATGTCTTTTTAAATTTCTTAGTACAGTAAAATAACTTTTTTACCCAAAAAATCAACAAAATCTAGAAATGTTAACCAAGAACTTTCTTGACTTTTCATAAGTTTCTTAATAGTAAAAATACTTATTTGCCTCCAGTGTCAAAAAATTGTTGGGCTGCTGGGTAAAGGGTTTTTGAGGTTTTCAATTATCCATGTATAGTGAAAATACCGTTTTAACCTTAAAAAGAATAAGAAATAAGCTTTGTATTTGGAGGTATTTTTGTACTTTCACCAGGTATTTTGTATAATTGCTAGGGTCGTGGGGGATATTTTGGTATTTTCACATTGTTTTGAAATAAGCTTTGTATTTTGGGGTATTTTTTAACATGCGCTAGTGAGTGGGTGACGTCCGCGCCATTCAGGTGGCATGTATGACACCGCTCAGTGGCCAAAATTGGCTTTTCACCATCTACTTAGATGTACCACTGTGTCCTCTTCTATGTAAACTGTAAAATGGCACGTGGTAGTTTATGTCCTCTTCTATGTAAACTGTAAAATGGCACGTGGTAGTTTACGGTAGTTGGATTGTCACCGATAATCGTTTGATTTTTTTCGCCCTTCTTTTCTCTCTCACAACAAGTAATATGTAACATTGTCCTTTTTGTTTCTTACTTTTCAATTTCAATCCTCATTCTTTTAATTTCTTATTTCATTTTTTCCATTAATAGAAGTTTTTCTCTTTTCAATTTAGTCCTTCAATTACAATTTCTCATATATATATTTTTTAATTTCAGTCCTCATTCTTTTAATTTCTTATTTTGTTCTTATTCCTTTTATAAAAGTGTTTTTTTTTTCAATTTTGTCCTTCAATTGTAATTTCTCATATGTTTTGTTTTTCATTTCGGTCCTCATTTTTTTAAAAAAAAATTTCCTTGCCACTTTTGTTGAATTTGTTTTGGCTTTCAATTTTATCCTTTAATCAATTTTTTTGTTGATTTATTTTTTTCAATTTGACTCTCATTCTTTTGATTTGTTTTATTTTATTAAAGCTATTTTTCAATTCAATTTAACCTTCCAATTGAAAATTTATACCCCTCTAATTAATGTTTTTTTTTCACCCTTATTTTTTTTAGATATTTTGTGTGATTGATTTTTTTATGGTTTCATCTTTCGATATTTAATTTGTTGGGATTCGGCTTTGTATGATTTTATCGTTCTGCATTATTTTTTTTTAATATTGGTTTTGTGATTATCTTCAAGTTTTTTCTATGGGTTTATCACGGTCTCGTGACTTAAGTCACGAGTTTTGCATGCCTTTTTTAATATAAGTTTTTGTTAGTTGTTCTATTTTTGTTTGATTTTTTAAGATATTATTATAATTCATTTATAATTGTTTTTATACAAATAAAATTTATTTTTAAAAATAAAAATATTTATTTTTAAATAATATTGTCGATGTGTTTGACCTTATGTAACATTTTTTATGATGTGAGTTTATTCAATCAGTTTTATTTATATTTACTTTTTAAGTCATGAGTTTAATTTATTTTTTATTGATTTAAATAAATAAGTTCAGTAAATATAATTAAATAAATATCTTATTTTATATAATTGATGATCTTAATTAGAATCTTCTCTTAATTTTTTTAAATTTTTTAGTTATTATTAATAAATATATTTTATTTTAAAAAAATTTATAACTCGGAACAAAATACGGTTATATGGCTATTGGGTTTCATAGCTGGATGATAATCCCTCACGACCACATTGTCTTTGCAAGAGGAATCCCCATCAAAACCATACCTATAGACACCACTTTCTTCCACACTTTCCTCAAACCTCTGTTCAATGCACTGTTATTAAACCCGGCCCGGCCTGGTGGGTCGACCCGGGACCTGGTGGCTGGACCGGTCCGGGTTTAATAAAAGACCGGCTGTGGCAACAGCCCGGCCAAACCCGGGCGACCCAAGCAAATCCGGACGAGACCCGGTTTTTTTTTTTTTTTTCAAATGTGGGATTAGAAACCCATTAATATATATACTCTATGTTTCCAAGAAAAAAGTCATGTTTTTTCAATGTGGAATAAAAAACCTTTTGGTTTAAATACTTCAACTTAAAAAGATAACATAGTATATTTTCAATATGGGATTTGAAGCCCTTTCATATATATACTCTATGTTCCCATGAAAAAAATCATGTTTTTTCAATGTGGGATAAAAAGCCTTTTGGTTTAAATACTTCAACTTAAAAGGATAACATAGTATCTTTTCAATGTGGGATTTGAAGCCCTTTCATATATATAATCTATGTTCCCATGAAAAAAGTTATGTTTTTTCAATATGGAATTTGAAACCCATTAATATATATACTCTATATTCCCAAGAAAAAAATCATGTTTTTTTAATGTGGGATAAAAAACTTTTTGGTTTAAATACTTCAACTTAAAAGGATAACATATTATCTTTTCAATGTGAGATTTGAAACCCTTTCATATATATATTCTATGTTCCAATGAAAAAAATTATGTTTTTTCAATGTGGGATTTGAAATCCATTAGTATATATACTCTATGTTTCTAAAGAAAAAGTTATGTTTTTTCAATATGGGATAAAAAACTTTTTTAGTTTAAATACTTTAATTTAAAAGCTTAACATACTTTATTTTTAATGTGGGATAAATGTTTTTTTAAAATATTATTTTAAACTTCATAATATGTATAATCTATATTTACATAGATTTTTTCATATGAAATATTAAAATTTTAATTTTTTTTAATTTTTCCAGGTTCATCCGGGTTGACCCGAGTTGACTCATGAAACCCGGGACCCGACCCCTTGTCAGGTCAACCCCGGACCGGGTTTAATAACTATGGTTCAATGCCCAAATGCTTTGCGTGACCGTATAAATACAACAAATTGGTCGTGATACTCACATCTTTCATCTTCACAACCGCAGGTTGTCTCACAATCAAACACCCTTAATCGACCAAATTTTATGCAATTCTCAACTCAATTATTAGCAGGAATTTTTATTTTTTGTAAATTTGGAAGGGAGAAGAAAAAAGCTAGCAACGGCAAGTCGTTTAAGAGCACTGCGTTGATTGGAAGAGATTCCAGTAGACGTAGTGTCGTAAAGACCGACAAAGGAATCCCTAAGGTGCTCTTTGGCTACAATTTTCAAGTAGAGCTTCTCGGCGTCTTCAAAACGCTTGATTTTGTCATCATCGGGGCTAAACGGCATGTCGTTCCCAGGAACAGTGAATTGAAGAGAAGATATTGATAGCAGGTTTGTCCATAGAGAGGCTTTGATTGAAGGAGGAGTTAGAGCTAGTGTCGAACAGAGAGGAGAGAGACACTCCAGCGGGACCATGGTAACAAATTTCTTCGAGCGCTGAAGAGATGAGAGTGCCCATGGAGGCATGTGATGATTGAGTAGGACCTGTGTTTGGTTTGTGAAAATTTTGAGGATTTTTCTGTGGTTTTTCTCGGAAAATGAGCACTGGCGGGCGCGAAAAAGAGAGCGCACGCGTATATAGTTGGAGACTCGATGCGGCGTCGTTCTTAGGATGTTTAAGTTGGGGACTCTATTCGACGCCGTTGCAGTTAAGGCTTAAATGGACGGCTAGGATTCAAAACGTTGTAAAAAAAAGCTGGGTAGCGTTGCAGGGTATAAAAGCTTCAGTCATGAACAAAAATAATAATAAAAAAAAAAACGAGAGTACTGCTGGTGAAGCTAACGAGGTAAGCGGTAGAGAGAAAGAAAGAATCTATCAGACAAAACAAAACGTTATTTCTTTGTATCTGTGTTTCTCTCTCTCTCTCTCTCTCTCTCTCTCTCTAAATAATTCTTTCTTATTTCTCTGTCAATCAAATCTTTCTTCTATACTCCTCTCTCTCTCTATCCTTGTCTCCCTTCCTTTCTTTTGTTTCTGTTTGTTTTGGTTTTTCATGATTTCTGGGCCTTTCTTTGAAATCCCACAAAAGTTCCATTCGTCTTCATACAATCTTTCTCGAGAAAATCCAGTGTTTTCTTGAGAAAATTGACTTTTCCTTTCGTTACCTCAAGCCCACTAAAATGTTTCTGCTTCTGTTCAAGGTAAGTTGAGTCGACGACAACGACTGTCAGGATTCGATTTTTTCTCTCTCCTTTCTTTTTCTGCTTTCATAGTGTTTCTGTGTCAAGATTAGGAAGTTTTTTGAAAGATAATTTACGCCTTCACGGTTTCTTTATGTGAGTCTATCTTGTAAAATATAAGCTATGGACTAAAGTGTAAAACGTGAAAGTTTCTTCCTTTTGAAATTAGTTATTGGGATTTTTTTCTCTTAAAACAAGTGTTCTCACTTGTTTTGTAAATACAATTTTGCTTGGTTGTTTCCTAGAATTCACGTGCTAGTCAAAAGCTTTTGCTTTTTGTTTTTCCACTTCAAGAAATATAGATCTCTCTTTCTTTCTCTCCCAGCTAATCTGGTCTTGTATTATTGTTTCTCTCAAAGATTATGTGAACTCATTTTGATGTCTTTCTTGTTTTCTTGTGAGAGTACTTTTTTTTCTTTATGGGTATTAAGCTGGCATTGACTGGTTTGTTGGGGTCTTTCATAGTTTAGAGTTATCCTCCACTCATGGTCTTTTAACTTGGGATTGGGTTTTTAGAGAAAGGTTCCTTTTGTGGAAAAAAAGCAGTCTGCTTTTCTTTTTAATGTAATGAAGTGATCAATACTTACACATATATGCCTGTTTCATTTTTGTTTTTTTATCTCTGCTCTTTACATTGTCTTGGTGATCTGTTTGGTTTTTGAGAAAATGCAGAAAAAGCGAAGAATTGTGTATAGTCACTTCAAACCAAGCCCAATTATTGCATCTGGCTTTGTTTATTTTCTTTTACTGTATTTCCTCATTAACCGAACATAGGCTAAATATCATTCCATGGCTTTTTTCTTATTCCCTGTGATTTTTATTGTAAAAGTACAGAGGGATCAGATAAAATAATTCAATTTAGAGAGCTTTCCATTTAGTAAAACTAACCTTTCGGTTCTGTCTTCTATTTTTTTTTTCCCTCTGTTGGTTTTTGATTCAGTTATTTTTTATGCAGGAAAAAGGACTGGTTTTGATCAATTGAAGGGAGATTGAAATGGAAGGTGATTTATTTTCAGGCTTAAGCAATGGAAACCAAGTAGATGGCAAGGTCTTGCAAACATTCCAGAAGAGTTTTGTGCAAGTTCAGGATATTCTAGATCAAAACAGGTTGCTAATTAATGAGATAAACCAAAACCATGAATCGAAGATCCCTGACAACTTGACTCGAAATGTTGGTTTGATTAAGGAGCTAAACAACAACATTAGAAGGGTGGTTGACCTTTATGCTGATCTTTCGAACAATTTCACCAGGTCAATGGAACCTTCATCAGAAGGTGAATCAAGTGGGATATTGAAGTCTAATGGAAAGGCCAATTCGAAGAGAATTAGATCCGGGTAATCAATTCAACTGAGCTTTCATAGAGATTCTCCACTTTATTTCATGGTAAAAAATAAGAAGAGCATTTTGATATTGGAGGAAAAAGAACTTGATGAGGTTATGTGTCTCTTCCTTGTTAGTGATATGTGATCTTGAGGCTTTTAGCTTCAGTTTAATTTTAAGCAAATCCATTGTAATAACAATTTAACAAATTTACATAAAGTTATGTGTAATTGTATCATCTTGTTGATCAATCTCAATTATGCATCTTTATTGCATATTGTATTTTCCAGGTCTTTCTAATTTTGTCTCGTTTTGTTCTTAAGAAAAAAAAAATCTGGATAGAAATTTTAATTTGACAATGCTTGATCTTGATTTGTTATATTTATTCTCTAATAAATTTATTACTTTGTTCTTTCTTTGTTGATGTGCAGTATATAGGATTCCTCATCTGTACTTTTTTCCGATTTTAATAAATTGCTTAGTTGACCATACCCTTATCACTCTCTGTAATTTAAGAGATAATGTGTGACATTCAAAGGTCACTCAGCTCTCTAGAGCTGCCTAAATCTGATTTGTCTGTTAATATTGATGATGATAATCACCATTTTCTGATCATATCTACCGATCTGCTTTTGATGGGAACTTTCACCTACCCGCTTTATTCTTTCCGGTGTTTGTCAAAAGATTCCTCATGATGTCCGGGGGGCATTGCAGTGAAGGTTTGATGTGTTGTATACTGCTTAGAACTTTTAAAAACCCCCAAGGTAGTAAGTCTTCAATTTTTTTGAAGCTCTTGTCCTGAAAATTATTTCCAGCCTTTTTGACTTTGTGGGGGGGGGGGGGGAGTGGGAACAGGAACTTCTGTTGTGACCTTGAGCATTATTGGCCTTTTGGTTTGTAGTTTCTTTGAGACAATTGGAGAAAGCAACTTTTTTTAATAGCTATCTGGTTTTGCATCAAGCACCTCAAGTTTAGAATCTGATGTTCTGGGTGAACATCCTTTTGACCACTAATTTGTCCCCGTTAACAGTAATCTCTTGATTGTTTCAGTTTTCGTAAAGATTAATTAAGATAATGGAAGTTGCTACCTTAGGTTGCTTAAAAGAAGACACGAGTACTTTAAGAGAAAGAAAGATAAACAAGAGTTGAAGGGCCCAGTGAATCCCACAGCAGTGGAACCAGTTGAAACTTTGCTTATCTTTTACATAGGTTCTTTGCTTCTTTCTTACAGATATTCTCTTCCCATCTCTTTCAAAGTTCTGATTTTGTAAATAGAGTTTCGCATTGCATACTAATGATGTCATTGCATTACATTACAGTCCCTTTTACCTTGATGACTCTTCCACAAACAATGACTGAAACAGACAATTTGATTGAAGAAGTGCTTATCTTGTGGACCCATTAACCATTGCATTTCTGTATGTTATTCGTGGAATCATTCATTAGTTTTCTTGATTGGAATGGACATGAGGATGATTGCTGCAAATGGCTGGTTTTTTGGGTTTGATTTTGTCGCTTTTGGTACAGTCATTTCCCCAATTATTGATGCAGCTCGGGTAAAACCAATTATACATAATGAATTAGCTAACCACTGCTTTTATACCATGGTTTAAGTGCTCCTCTGAGCATCTTTTGAGTTGTTGTATCGTCCCTGGCTGCTTCTCGAGCAAAAAATGAAAGTGTACAGAGTTTAAATCCATGAACGAAGGATGCTCGCATATGGGATGGATCTATTACGGTTGTTCTAATCAAACTGTATATACAAGAGGGCTTCAGAGTGGCAGAGGTGCATTTTTGTGATGGAAATGAAAGAGTTTTGGGGGGTTTGGTCCTCGTATATTCGAAGTAGTGAGTGCAAAGACATGGAGAATCTCCAAGGTGTTGTGGAAAAGGACGGAGGAGAAGATTTTGGTTTTAAAAATTATGAAAAGAAAAAAAAAAACGAACAACAACTTTGACATGCCCTCCATGGGAAGTGGGGTTGAAGGATGAAGGGAATCAGACAATAAAGAGAGATTTTTTTGTCTGCACTCAAATGTTTCCTTCGTTTCTTTGTTTGTGTAGGCTGCTGCATGTTGATATGATAAATGTCCTATGCTGGATCCTTGCTGAAAAAGAAGAGGATGAGAATGAGATGCTGACCGCTGGTGCATGTACCCCTCTTATCTCCTAGGCTCGAACAAACTGCAAATTCTAAGTGACAACATCTGAATTCTGATCCACGTCAGGCCACTGCATAAAGTATATAGTGATTTAATTATTTTTTAAATTTTTTTTTTATTTTTGATATAAACAAACAAAACGATAATTATTTGTCATTGAAGATCTACCTACAAGTTTACCCTTTTTTTCTTTTCTTGAACAATTAAATATGGCTAAATCCTGCTCACATAAAAAGTGCATCGTGTACTGAGGCTTCTGACCCAACGGTTTTGATAGGGTTTTCCTGTTTCTGCATTTTAGGTTCAAGCCTTAATCTGCATGTTTGTCACTCTTGCAGTGTTTTACTTGCCTACTGGGCTTGCAAGGTATTCAGTGGGTTCAGGGATTAGTCATGGTGTGCATATGCTGGCTCGGACACCCCAAATTATATAAAAAAAAAGTGCACAATTTCTAGGAAACAATTTCAATAGCATAATGAACACTTATTTCTGGGAAACAATTTCTTTTTTTTCTTTTTATTAATTTCTCATATTCATTTCGGTCGCCTTTTTCACTTTGTCCTTTTCAAGAAGATTATATCTTGCTTTCACTGAAATTGATACCCAATGAGACCATAATACGTTAACAAAACACAAATTAAATAATTGACACCACTAATAACTTAATATCATGCTTGTAACGATTTTTGTTGTTTTCTTGATTAGGCTGGCTGGCCGCCGCAATGGCTGCCGCCTCTATCCTTATCTATTGTTTTAAGAGGATAAACATAAAAATATATTAAAATAATATTTTTTATTTTAAAAAAATATTTTTAATATTATCATATAAAAATATAAAAAATTAAATTTTTAATAAATACAGCTTTAACCGCGTTGCTAAATATGCCTCACCCTACCTAAGCCAATGAGCTTCTCACGCATGCACATCAGGTTTTCTCTTGGCGTATTTTAGCAAAACTGTTTTTTTATGCGTATGGTAGCTTTGATTTTGCTAGCAAAACTGTTTTTTAAGGAGTTATTTATTAGCATAGCCATTTTAACAAAATTAACAATTACTAGTACAAATAATTGTTTTTTATTTTCGTTCAGCAGAAAATTCTGGTAATAGCCTATTTGACTAGGAAAGTCAAGATACTTTTTAGGGATTTTTTTTTATAGATTTCCAATACAAGTTTTGCACGGTTTTTCAATAAAAAAAATATAAACAATACAGTTTTTTTATATTTTCATTTTTAGTTGGTGTTGTAAATTTAATTTTTATTATAAATATAATAATAAAAAAATTAGTTAATAATATAACTTCTTCATGTTAATTTTTAAATTAAAAAAATAATATTTTCTAATTAGATTGTCACAGATAAAAAATATTAAGATGATTATTTTAAATTATGGTTTTGATTTTTTATAAAAAAAATAATACAATTGAAATCTTGGTTTTTTTTTAAAAAAATGAACGCATTTTTAATTTTTTTATTGAAAAAAAAGGAAAAATAAGAAAAATAATTTTATATCACTAAACACAACACTAGTTACTTCAAGAAAAATAATCATATTTAAGAGTAGATTATATGAACGAGATGACATAAAAACAGTGACGAGTGATAAATAGTTTTTTTTTAGATTAACGTGGGTGTTCGGGCTAATTTGCGCATACCTCGACTAATCTTACAGGTTCTGAAGTTAACAATCATGTAAGTTTTCAATAGTCGTCATATTAACAATCACATGACTCGAACCTGAATCACAGAAAAAACAAACTTTTTAATCTTAAATTCTTATTATTGAAGCACCTACAAGATAGTGACTAGATCACAGTAGCCATCATAAATAGTTGTTCATGGCGACAGAGGTCACCCATGCTACTGCTCTGCTTTCTCCATCAATCTGCTTAAACACTCTTTCCAATCTGAAGAAACCTTCTCTTCTCAATTATAAAATAAAGCAGACAATTGTTTATAATGTAGTTGCTAATGTAAAATAAAACAAGATCGAAGATGATGGCATGCTCGGAATTTTTTTAAAAAAAATTGGATGTTTCCTGGGCAATAAATTATTCCATTTTATTTCACATTTCTTTACTACATATCTCAGGAGCTTCTTGTGTATACTGAATAGGCGGTAATGGATAATAATGAAAATGAAAATCCTAAAAAGATAAAAGAGTCCCTAACAATATGTTTAATATATATTTTTCTTGTTTTTAAGAATAATTTAGTTATTTGATTTTTTTGAAGACAAAATACAAAAGGATCAAGAAGCTCATGGATGCTAGGCTAATTCTTTTTTTGTTTTTTTAGAGTAATTAAGGTTTTTTACTGAGTTAAAACGGTAAAAAAACCTATTTAACTATGGTTAATTTAATAATTTCAAATAAACCTATTTAACTATGCTAGGCTAATCCCTAATTTGCTTTTCCTTGACTTGTATTATAGAGGGCAAAAAAATTATTATATTATAATAATTTACAGTGCAATAAATCTTCATACACGGTATAACAATAATGCCTCTTAGGTTTTTTTTTTTTTAGAGTAATTAAGGTTTTTCACTAAGCTAAAACGGTAAAAAGACCTATTTAACTATGATTAATTTGATAATTTAAAATTATTGGGTTTTATTTTCTAGTTCCAAATCAGTGCTCGAGAAGCATACCAAAAAAGTTGATTAGAAAATGACTTGGTATGCTTCTCGAGCACTGAAAAAATTTTAGACATGTCTTCCAAATCATTTGTTTTTCAAATGGAAGACATGTCTTCGCTCCAGTTTCTGATCATCTTTGGCGACCAAAAAATTTGGGTTGGAGTTTTAAGAACTTTAAACTCTATTTTCAACTTGTTTTCACCTAGACACACCAGAAAAACACAATGAAACCTTTTAAAATCCATTTTCAATTCTAAAAACAACGTTTAAACTCTCTAAAAAAAAAGTTAAATGAATAAAAAAAAAGTTTTAAGACTCTTATCTATTTTTCCAGCATGTTTAAAGGAAAACATTATCTCTATTGAACTCTTTGGAAAAGACAAACATAGACACCAAATCAACTTTTTTTTAGTGGCTGAAACGTCGCCATCCATTCACTTTATCTCTCCTCGATATTTTTTGATGACTTTCTTTCCTCTCTTAATATTTAGGAACTGATATGTAAAAATATGAAGTTTAGGTATGAAAGTGAA
>Ga0307517_10005897_pt1 | contig 18282 bp, 18 predicted proteins | sample 23_EM_MG_FD_194515 | JGI IMG/M metagenome (GOLD analysis project Ga0307517, IMG submission 194515) | Populus trichocarpa ectomycorrhiza microbial communities from riparian zone in the Pacific Northwest, United States - 23_EM | ecosystem: Host-associated > Plants > Roots > Unclassified | place... | reverse complement strand
CCCCATTGGACAACTCTGAGTCGAAAGGACGTATCTAAAGTTCTTCTTAAACTCACTATATGCATTCCCGGATCCCGCAGTGCAGCGAAATAGCAGTAGCTACAACCTTGAATCAAGTGTCACATTTTTTTTTTTTGGGCAGAGTCACATATAGTCACGTCGTGGGAATGTGACATCCTTGTCCACAATAGCACTTTTGGGGCCGAAAAAATAGCACTTTTGAGGCCGTTTTTGGGGCACAGACATAAGGGGAGCTTCACGGGGCCTCTCCTTGGGTTCAGCCATCACACTATCCATTTCCGTATAAAATGGATGTGTCATTCCCATTGCATCACCCGCCTCCAGGAAACAGAACCCAAGGAGACTGGAGTCGAGTCTACTGATAAGGGATCGCCTGCTAATTCAGAATGAGTTATACCGGTCCCTCTATCGAGGAAACCCTTTAGGGTTCTTGTTTCTTGTTTAGGAAGGGACCAGTCGCTGGTCTACAACGCTGGTTGAAACAGGGAAACCCGGGTTTCTGGATATTTTTTTCCCATTCAAAAACCCTAGACCCAAGTGTGCCTGAATCTTATCAAACCAATCGAACGACAGCGCGACTCAAGTGTCAACCGCATTACTCTACCTTCTACCTCGCCTTTTGGGATCTCTTTCGATGAGTGTCGACCCTATCGCTGCGGCTGGCCTTGGTGAGCGCGCGAATCTCAAGCACGACCACAGACTGATTCGATTCATTGTTTAGTGATGTCAGGCATAAACCTGCTAGACAATGTGAAGGTGTACAAGGCAAATTGGTTATATTCTTTCATTGTGCCGTTTTCTAACCCCATAACGCAGCGCAGATGCCGCAGTTTAATTGCAAGATGCGAAATACTCATAAACGGATTACGGGAGGGCGATGGAGCGGTACCTGCAGCCCACCAGGCTGCACTTAAGGAAGCCGAAGGGTCAGTATTTATTACTTTATCTGCGTTGTTATTCATGAACTGTAACCGTGGCTTGGGCTTGAAAGAATCCTAGAGAGCATTCGCGGCAGAGTGCTGCAGTGGACCCGTCTGAACACTGCAAGAAGTTTGCTTATGCAAGACGATATCCGCAACGGGTTGGACGAGTATGACAGAAAGATCGACACCTGCATTGCGACATATAATGTTCATCTTTCTCTGATAGACCTCCAGGTCATTACTCATGGTTTTGCCGTTGTTTGTAGATTAAGATCGGCCAACAGCTTGCTCAGGCAGGCGAACACCGCAGCGTTGCCACTCAGCGCGACATAAGCGAGATTCGAGGGATGATGCAAGACTTGCTGGAGGGATTTACCCGATACAAAAAGGATCCAAGCCTCGATGTCTCACGCAGTAACCTTGCCTTCCGAACGGTGGCCCACGACATCGAAGAGGTATACCTACCCAACTGTAATTGTGTATGTGTCATCTCAAACTCTTGTGGTAGGAAACTCGTGAAATTCAATCCCTTTTTCACGACGTCGTTTCGGAGGTGCGTCTGTTTTATACTGTATTGCGGTGTGGACAAAGACTAGCTTCGGGTAGGAGAATGACAATAGGACGCAACCCTCCATCCTTTCGATCGATACATTCCATCGTCAAATGACAGAGTTTTCTAGGTCTCTGGTAAATTGTTAGTCGAATCCCTTGAGGTTTCGGGATTCCAATGTCCTGACTTGTCTTCAGTGGATCTAGACGTCGGTACAAATGCATCACCACAATTTCAGCGGGTTCACGTTCCCAACCGGCGTTATCAGACAGACTCGCTGTCGGAGCTTACTCAGAGTGGCCAAGTTGGTCACCAACGATCTTCTACCGTCTCCCTAGATTGTCCTCGACTCCCACCTCTGAACTTGGGTGGAAATATCACTGATCCGACAGTTGAGGACACTACACTTAGGGAGCACTCTCCTTCAGCCTCAGACTACCCCTCCTCTTTACGAAGTACATCGGCAGTTTCCGGGTCGGGTTTTAGGGTCTCAAGCGAAAACTTCTGGAGCTCGCGCAGGAGCTCCGTGGTCGTGGCGCCTAGTGGCACATCTCAGCATTCTTTGATCGTGCCGGAAACTGTGTGGGATGCCGGCAGATCGCTGAAGGCCATAAAATCAGAGACATTGGAAAGCGTGATTCAATACCTGTTGGTAAATTTTGCAGGTAGGTTGCACCCTGTTTCACGCTAGAGGGACTGAATCAAGGATTCGAGCGACTACACAGAAAACGATGGCAATAAACAACGCAGCGTCTTTTTCATCGTACATCCAGCCTTCGTGGCACCGCTACATGTTCTGGGAATACTTAAACATCAATATGACGAAGCCTTTCTTATTGAGCGTGCAGAGCGGCGCGTCGATACCCAGGCCCGGCAAGCCTCTTTCGTTATTGTTTTTTTTTTGCAAACTCTCATCGCAAAATCTGTTCAGCATTTTGCATCTCCTCAACGACTGGCTTAATAACGAGCATGTACTATTTGATGACGACATTCTCAGCAATATGAGAGAATTTCTCGCCTCCGTTAATGTTCGCGAGTCGGAGGAGCTGGACGAATTAGTCCTCCAGATTTTGCAGAGGATACGTGAAAAGGTACGCACGCACGTCCTGTCATGATGTTATCGTCTAAATAGATATCGAAAAGGTTTACAGGCGCCCACCAGCACAACTGGTCGTCTCGCCTTCTCAGCGGACACAGAGGGAGCGTCCAGCGCCACGTGAGCTGGCCATTGCCCTTGCAGTATTGGAGGGTGAACGATATAAGCGTATTGTTGCAAGTGAATACATGGCGTGTATTAGTGGGCTGCAGCCATATTACCCGAACCTATCAGCAGCAATAGAGCTGAACCAGCTGATAAGCAAGTGGGTTCGGTCTTGCATACTGGACCGGAGGTTGGGGAATGGGCAGGATGGGATTACGGCAAGGTCGAGGGTGAAAGAATATTTCGTCAAAACCGCAAATGTATGTGTACTTTTCTTGTTGACGATGGTAAACTAATAGGATTTTAACTGCAGAGTTGTCGGAAGATTCGTAACTTCTCGTCGTCGGGTGCCATTACCAGTGCATTGCAGTCTGAGGTTATTGCTCGCCTAACCGCAACGCAAGACCATATGTCAATTCGCACAACATGGTCATATAGAACCCTCGTACAGTTTTTCGGGAAAAATTGTAACTATCGGGGCTATAGGGAGGCAGTGAAAAAGCAACAAATGTGTTCCATCCCTTGGCATGGTACGCACACATATCAACCCGGAGCTTCACTTGACAACCCTGCTGTCTATAGTTGTCGATCTTGAAGACATTCAAGCCATGATAGAGGGCGATGCGGATCCTGACGAGCAACACAATTCGCCGCAAATTCATCTCGAAAGATGGGCTCGCTTGAAGCGGCGGGCCATGTCTGCATTGCACTATAGTAACGTACCGTCTACGGAAGAGGATGCTCACCAAATAGCGAAGGAGTATTTGACGGCCGGGCTTCAACGTGTTCTTGGGGAGGATCTTGACCAAGAAAAGAGCAGTCTCATTCTGAAAGAAGAAGAAAACAGGGTAATGTTCAAAATGGCTGGATTTAGGGTGCAGCCTCCAGACTACCCCTCCTCTTTACAAATTACATCGGCAGTTTCTGGGTTGGGTTTTGGGGTCTCAAGCGAAAAGTCTCCATCACTTGATAGCAAATCTCAGGTCAGCAATTGCTTCAAGCTATACCTCTCTTGTCATGACTGAAGTAGGAATGAATTCTTGCAGAGTGCGACTGTGTCTAACAAGGCCACCAAATCAGGTAACATGAACTCTTGTAGACCCCAGAACAAGTCAAAGTCTGACAGTCCAAGTGCATCTAGGAGGTAGCTTGAATATTGCCGGCTCCCATACTTCCAGAGGCACAACCTTTATTCAGAGAATTTGGGAAGCAACCCCGATTCCCCGATTCCAGCCAACCAACACCACTGGAACTACCAGTAATATTAGCTCTCAGAGCTCTGATACTCAGACACCTCTAAAGAGAGTAGGTTCCATTCCCATTCAGGGACTGAGCACTCAGGATGTGCCTCAGCTCCATGGCACAGAGAACATAGCAAACCAAAGTTCTGAAGATGACACCAGCCAGGATGGATGTGTGGCCGAGCCAGCTGAATTAGAAAAACTTCGAGAAAAACGTAAGATATTTAGTTTCACCATCCCAACATTGTTGGGGAAGGAATGGATTGCATCACTATATACCGCAACCATTATGGTGCCTCATCACAAACTACTGGCTTCACAATCGCCTTTATTTGAATTGAGGCTTGTGCTAACGACACTGTTTATTTTGTAGGAATAAATGCTGATACTGTGTCCAGGATAGTTGACAATGACAAGCCAGAAACTCTCCGTATGTCATATATATTTCGAACTGTCATTTATTAGTTCCAGCTCAATAGTTGCTAGAAACTACAACATGCTGGATTGCAGCCGAGCATGCGTTAGAACACGCAAGGCGCAACATGAAATCAGTTTCCGAAATTTTTGACAGGTTACAAATTCAAAAGTCTGAATACGCCGTTTATGCCGGATTTGATGAGTCTCTCATTAAATCTGGTGTGGGTTATATCGAACAAATTCATGTTTTCATCTTGGCAGAAATAGATGCCAATTCCCCTCTGTTGGCAGAACTGGGAAGATTATTTTCTCCATTCTCTTCCATCCTATTCACAGGTTCCTCTTGGTATCATATGCCAGTATTCAAAGCCAGCGCCGATGGAGACATTTGGAATTTTGATGAGCTCACTTATTCCACTGCTTCCAAATTTGCTGATGGTGGATCCAACGCTAAAACCCCTCTGACCGTGATTAGTCTTTCTCAAACTCTCAGGCTGGCCGATGGCCCAACTGGTTTCTCACGAGGCGGCGCTAGTAATGGGGATGGGGAGAAGAACGAGGAGCGTAGGCCAAAGAAAGGCAAAGAAAGAGACAGGAGAGATAGCGATGGAGGTGATAAAGAAGACAAGAATGATGAAGATTCTGACGACGATCCAGAAGAGCCATTTAAAAATCCTGGTGGAACTATCCCTGGGCCGGCAAAAATTTTCTTCGAGATCGTCTCCAAGGTATACCCGATTCATGATAGCCTAAATGACTTTCAAACTCTGAAAATGGAGGGTAGCTTGACCATAAAGGTAGTTCTTCATAGTTACCTGGGTGATTACAGCCTAATTAAATCCAATGTGTAGATGACGCCACCAGCTCCTCAGAGCCCAGACCCGTTTTCAACACGTCATATCCAACTCACAGGGCTTAGATTTGGCACTGTGCCAACCATGGAGATGGCATACAAGCAATTCTTTATCAGGGTTATTATCGATTTCTGGCATAAAAACGCCCGCGTTGAGTGCAAAAGCCCAAATAGAACCCCGGAGGCCGAAAGGGAGGAAAAGCAGACGACATCAACAAAAACAGGTGTGACTTGTGGCATGGAAGGGGCCCTGACCCTCGGAGCGCACCCCCAGGGAACAATAAAAGTTGCTAAAACGAAGACAGACGAAGGGACCACGGGCTTTGAGAAGAAGCGGTATACGTCTAGGATTACTGAGCAACACCTCGACGGTAGAATTTGGTGGGGGTTCTACGTTGATGATCTCCACGAGCAGGAAAGTGGAATTGAATTTCCATATGATGCTCTTCCTACTGTATGCTTCGAGTTCGTTGGTGATATTAAAGTCCCCCCACCCCCTCCGCGGCGCATGGACCTTGAAATTGCTTCCTATTGGTCGATCATTCCCAAGAGCAAGGAGGAAAGCAACTGGATTCGCAAATTTTTGAATCTCTCCATGTCTTCTGGCAATGCTCAGGCTACATCTTATTCGAATCTTTGCCAAATAGTAGCCCTGGATACAGTCCCATCCGATTTGCCACCGCGGTCTGACTATAAAGCGACGATGCATGTTAGGCCTGGACTTCCCCACACAGATTACATTAGCTGGAATACTGAAGTCAATGTAAACGTACCAACAGCGACTTCAGTTACCGTGACAGAGGACTTCACTACTGGTAGGTTCATAGCTTGCCTACTTGAGGACTTGCCTCTGACGATGCGAATTGTCTCAGACGATTGGCGGGAGCTGAGCACCTTAAAGCTTAAACTCTCGGACTACTGCGTTTTTCTGCCAGAAACCTTGGAAAATTCGGGTGGTGATACCAAAAGCCACTAGTTCTATTCCAGGAAGTTTCAAACTATTGTGGGAATAATTTATCTTTCTTTCCATACTTTTATTTTGTTCTGTTCAATTTCGATATGTTTCTTTCAATGCACTGTTTTTTCGATTGTTCAACGTTCAACTGTTGTACAGTATTATACATATCTTCTATGGAAACTTGACTCACCTTTCTACATGCGTTTAGATATTAGGTTAGTCTGACTACACTTATTTTCATGATTATCGACTATTAGTTACAACTGTAAAAGCTCATCCCTAACCATAAGAAATTTTCGGGAAAGTTACAGGTGCGGGAAAGTGTTATATAACGATTATTGGCCCCACCTCTACTCGAATACAAGCACAGTAACGTCTTCCATTATGGTGCTAGTGCAGTCCACCACGCTACCCACAACGAAAATCCACTACGCTTCTGCACCTGCACCCCCGAAGAGTCCCCCAATGACGTAGACGACGTGATCCAACCCGTCTTCGAACCACTTCGCGTTGATCGTTCCATTGTTGGGTTACCTGATCTGGGAAGTTGTACTTGGGAAGATAAAAGGTATGTTGTTTTATTGTCTACCAATCCATTCTGCATTTCTTTCGAACCAATTTTTGACTCCCGTAGGTTCAGATTCAACATTCAATAATATGACCAGCAGCGCCCTGGCGAATTGAAAGAAGGAAAAGGAGAGTTCAAGGTAAGCTCTTCTCCTTGCCACCTCCCCATTCGCAATGCCCCTTGTTGCGCCATCCGTTGTCCATGGGCGCAAATCAACACATCATTTGTTGGTTTGCCAATGCCACATGTGCTACCCTTCTTTACCCCATTTTCAGATGGGATCATTAATTCTAATATGATGTTTCTCTATCCTTAAGGAACAGTTATGAAACCGGTGACTGCAATATCGCCCTCCCGAACCTAAATCTCCATCTGCGTCTATGCACCTCGTCTACGTCAATCATTCCTAATTCTATCAGACAACACGAACTCTCGCAGACCCCAGACTTCAATGGTCAGTTGTATTAATTCTCGTCACTGTTATCGGTCCTAACAGTAGTAATTGTCTTTAGAGTCGGACGAGCCAAAGTGTGACGGTCCAAGCGAATCTAGGAGGTAACTCGAATATCGCCGCCACTCGTGCTCCCAGAGCTACAACTCCTATTTAGAGAATCAAGGGAGCGACCCTGATTCCCCGATTCCAGTCAACCAACGTCATGAGAGCTACCAGCAGTTTAGCTCTCGGAGCCCCGGTACTCGGACATCTCTAAAGGGAGTAGGTCGCATTCTCATCCAGGGACCGAGCACTCAGGATGCGCCTCAGCTCCATGGCGCAGAGTACATAGCAAATAAAAGTTCCAAAGATCCTGTTGACGCTGTTCCTACTGAAAATAATGCCCTACTTACAAGCACGACCGGCATCCAGAAGTCTGGGAAATCCTCGGTCGCTTCATCTGGCGTAAGGAAGGTACAGCCTCAAAAGGTTGACGTCCATAAAAAGCCATGAGTTGCTCTTCATAAGGTTCATCTTCTGTCTCTGACCCCACGTCCTCTCAGGTCCTGGAAAACACAGGAAATGGGGAATTTAGTTTGATATCTCGGTTAAATACCGCACTACTATACTTTGTACTTGTATTTCAACCCAATATCCGTCCAACAGAGGGAAATGAGCTAGGTTTAGACTATAGAGAGCATCGAGAATTAACAGAATGGAACGAAAAATTCCTCTTGAGGTGGTGTTCTCGCCCCTCTCACACCTCCACTTCTGAAAAATAAGGATGCGCGGATGCTTAAAGATGCACAGTTACATCCCTTCTTGACCATTGGTAGTCATCTTGAATCTTTAATAGCGAATATGCTTTCGCCGTGGGGGACTCGAGACGTTGGTAAGTGTGGACAGATTGGCATTGACATCGGTGGTGGTGGCGCGCAGGGGATTGTTGAGCAAAGACGTGCCGAGTAGCGGGCACAAATCCAGATGATCTCCTCTGTGAGGGTGCCTCTCTGTCTAGGCATGATATATCCAATATTACAGCTCAAACCAATCTGCGTACAACCTATTTTCTGAAAGTGTCTTTTACTCTACGAGGAATCTCAGGATCTTCGTGAGGGAATACTCAACAACTGGTTTGTGAATGTGACTGGCGAGCTCGGAAAGTGGGTCGAAGCCGATTTGCTTAAGAACATTACAATCACTGACTACTTCTATCGCCATACGCTTTCACACTTCGTGGATGGGGTAAGACCCATACATCGCTTCATCTTTGTCAACGACTTCGAATTATCCTTGGTCTCTTTAAGGAAGAAAAGCAACACATATTCTGCTCTGGAAGAGCGCTGGGGCGTGCAGCAATCAACCAATTCAATGAGCGGCTAGATATGGACAAACTCAACGACTTTATTTGCAAGTCAACAGCCTATGCAGATGTTATGGCTGAGATACACACTCAAAAACAAGCAGAAACGAACCTTGAAACTGTTTAAGCCCAACCTAGTCGCCCTGGATTCGAAGTCGGACCTGTCTTTTCGCCTCGATGACAGCTCAATATTGTAGGTGAACCCACAAGTCCCCCCAACTCAAGCAGGTCCGAAAGCGACTCTATTCGCTCACTATCGCTGTCATCGTCCTCGGCTAGTACGTCAGTATTCCTTTGCAATATCGCCTGAGGACGGTACTTCACCAACAAGAACACTTCGGCGGGTGCGGTACCGTGGGCCACAGCTTTCTTGCACTTCTGCAACGCTGGGTTGAGCCAAGAGCTCGTCGTCGCTTCTTCGTATTGTCTCTTCAAGCGCTCGGCATTTACGACCCAGGGGAAGTTCGCATGGTTTGAGCAGCTGTTCCTTGGCTTCTTCAGCAATTTGTTCAAGAAGATCAACATAGACAAGTCTGGTATGTCAGTGTCTTCGTCGTCGATGACTTCGTCAGTCCGCTGTTTCTCGCGTTGCTTTCCTTGAGTTGTATTTCGTTGAACCGTGATTGATATTTGGATTTGGATGATTGAATCGAAAAGGGCATTGCCATGACTGGAATAGTAGGACCACGAACCATTGAGAATGCGCTCAAGTTCAGATGGGAAATGAATTATGAGCAGTTTATCGAACAGCAAGGACAAAATGCGAGACGGAAAATATGACGATCGTGGGCAGTATTTATGGGTGTCCGACCTGCGTTCAGTATTCACCGAAGCCAAGTAAGTGCTTCTGTGCCGCTTCTCCTGCAGCTTGTCTTTCTTCGGCGTAGTTGGTAATTATTGGGGAGTATGAAGTGCCATTAAGCTAGGTAATGGAGCTGAACCTTCAGAAAATGGAGGCGGTGGAAGGACAAGAGAGCTGCCCCCAAACAATGACAGACAAAGCGAGCAAGGTGGCGACGAGCGGCAATACAATCCAGCCGAGACATATCCGGAAGAGAGCGATCCAAGGAGCAGGGCCTTCGTCTTCTTTAACCGATTCTTGTCTTGAACGGGAGAAGGAACAGATGGGAAAAATTAACATTATTATAAGGGTAGGGATAATAATGCTTACATGCAAGGAATGATTCGGCCTCCTTAATTACACTGCAATGTGCAAAGACAACACCTCGTCCAGTTGTATTTGTATCCCTTCCTACACGGCCTTTCTCCTTCCACGTCATTAAAGGTCGAAACGAATCCAAGCGAGAGACTATCAAAAAGGGACTTCGCATTGAGTCCGTTCGAAAAAGCGATGGTCGAAACAACAATATGTAAGCGTGGCTCAGTCTCCAGAAGCTCTATTTTCTGCTTGTTGTAATCGGAAAGACAGATTCTGTGATGAAACCAAGTTCGGATAAGTTTGTTAGTCACATCTGGTTGCAGGCGCTAGATAAAACCATAAACTTGAGAGGCCTGGTTGACAGTCCGGCAGTGTATAATAGTCTTTCGTCCGCTGGTGAGATAAGGAAGAATGTTGGGAAACTTGTCGCCATTGAGTCCATGGGTGAGAAATTGGATAGCAAACTGTGTATTCAGATGTTCGTTAGACTTCCCAATGAACGTGAAGTTCCCTTCGAAGAAATCAAGACTTTTGCAGACGGAAACTGTTGGTGACCCAGGCTCGAGTGTTGCAGTGAGACCGACAATAGATATCAAAGTAGGAAAGTGTCCACATAGAAATGTTCCAATGTTCCCAAAGGTTAAAGAAATGCAAGACCCCATTCGTTGATCAGATGGACTTCGTCGACACACGCGAACAAGATGTTTTCCCAAAAGGTCAAATATTCAGTGATTTCTCTCCAGTCCCTGTCGCACAAGTGCTCTGGATCCACGCAGACGACCTGCCACTTGTTAGACTCTTTAATTTACCCTGCCAAACAGATTCCAGCCTTCCGTGGGGCACTCAGAGTTTCTCTGCAATATGAGAATGCGGAGACGTTCAGTTTCGAAAGCTCATTCTCCTAGCCCGAAACTCGTAAGCAAAACACTAAAAAAATGGAAAATAGGTGTACTATGTTATCTGCCAGCCCCTTTGTCAGTGTGACAACCACTCCGATTGGCCTCTTCCGATTTGGAAGTCCAGCCACATATGCCTCCAGGTGTTTGTTGTACTCCAATAGCCCAAGAATTGGGATCAAGAATGCTGCTGAATTTACATCTCCAGTCGCAGTATAGCAAAGCACATCTTTCCGATCAAATATAGCAGAAAAGAGCTCTAGTTGGACTGCATGCAGCCCATTCGTCCAAGTGGGCATGACTTTCTTCACAATCATATTGATGGTCTCTAAGCCCACAGGGTCCTGCCAATAAAGTGCTTAAGCCATAACGAAGTTAAAAGATCAGGTACTATACCAGTAAAGAACTAGAATATCAGATTTGAGGCGATAATATGGGGAATTGCATCCAATATCGCGTCAAGAGCAAAGCGGGCCAGGCGAATATTGATGCGACGGCGGAGATTCAAAGTCCGAAGATTACATGGACACCACAGTTTTGTCAGCTTTCCCACAGTTTTGTCAGCCTTCTCGAGCTTCCCTGCCATCTCGCCATCATTTAGAACTGTTCAACTTCCCCTCGGCGTCCCGGCACGACACGACGTTCGAATTGCCTTCAAGGCGTAAAATATCAATAGTACTATATAGTAGAGCTCCCAATAAATTTTAAAATCGCATTTCGCGGAAAATCCATGAATGTCCGGGTGAAAAGAAATATTTGTAGCTCCACACCCATGGAAATACATAAAAAGTCATTGAAGGCGCAAAAATTATGGACTGCCAGAATCGAACCAAAGACTACGGACTTGAGTTATTAAAATGAGAGCGCTGTCGACCGTTGCACAACACGGCTACATTAAAATTCAACATTTAATAAACTAGTTATGGAGATCTTACATCACGCGGTCTTTGCCACTGCTCATTCTTGGCCTCTACATATGCTGTAGACTAAAATTCAATCTTTAAACATCAAATAAAAGTCGATTGCCAAACGTATAACTATAGGAAATGGAATTTGAACTGGATAACCATAGAGGAAATCGCTGGATCAGTCGGGACTCAAAATCGAGAGGTGGCCATCGTGCCGGAAGGTCCACAGGAGGTTCTGAATGACAGGGAAGCTCAAGAAGGCTTACATAAACTGTGGGCGGACTTGTTCTTCATGACAAATTGGCTGACTTTCAATCCGAGCGCGCAGCGCGAGGTCCTCAGCGCCGGCACGGCGTCATGTGATGTGCAGCATGGTTGCAGCATGGCCTCTGCATGTTCTCCCTCTCTCTCTTTGCTTCCTCCCACCATCTGACACTTACTTGCAACTGAAAGTGAGCATTTTTGAGTTATTAATGGCCAAAATTGGGCCCCTATTATATAGTTATTGATGTATTTCGCTTTTTTGCATATTTTTGGGTATAGGTTGCAGTTTTCAACTTGGAAATAATTATCCACATTTAATTCTTTTGGGTGGATAGTTTGACAATGCAAGTTTTCTTTTTTTAATCTTTCTTTTTATTTTCCTCTACTGATTTCCCTCAATATTAGGCCTGAAACTCCTCCAAATACTCCTCAGAGAGTACGTATTGCTGCCCAACAGTCTGAGCGTGATAGTCGTGTTCTGGATAGCCCAGAGCATCGACGTTTATCAGAACCTCATAATAGTCGCATACCTCCTCCCAGATTTAATTTGCCAAATATTCCTGCACCAGTTCCTGCAGTTCCTAATAGTAGTATAGATCCTTTTGCTGCCCCTGGGCAACCTGCTGTTTTGAATGGCCATACATATAATAATCTTCCAGCAGGATTAGCTGCACAGGTAGCTGCAGTGGCTGCAATGGCTCCAATGCCTGCTCGGCGTCAATATCGAAGCCGCCGAGTGGTAGAGAACCCTGCTCCACCACTACCACCTGTTCAACCACCAGTACCACCTCCACAGGTTTATCAGAATCTTCCAGTAGCTTTAGCTGCACAGGTAGCTGCATTGAATAACCAGGCTCATCCTGCTCCTGTACCACCACGAGTTGATATCTATCGACATCTTCCACAAGGATTGACTGCACGAGTGGCAAACTTACCTGCAACACATCCTATACGTCAGTATCAAAACCTTCAAGCTTCTCGCAATCCTGCTCCATTTCCTATGCCTCCACCTATTCAACCAAATGCAGCAGCAGCAGCAGCAGCAGCACCACCACCACCACCACCACCACCACCTGTTCAACCTGATATACCTCCACCCCCACCAAATAATGCACAGGGACTTCCTAAAGCACGCCAACCATTTGATCCAAGTTGGCCTGTTCATCATTTAGGAAAAATGGATGTTGAATGCAGAAGTTGTGGAGCTCTTCATTGGATGAGTGAACGATTGGTTGGGTCAAGCAAGCGAAATCCACTTTTTGGAATGTGCTGTACAAGTGGTAAAATTAAACTACCAAAGCTGGCAGATCCACCTGGAGAGATTCTAAATTTACTATCAGGTCAAGACCATATTGCAAAGAAATTCCGTGAGAATATCCGGAGGTATAACAATGCACTTGCAATGACTTCACTGGGTTGCAAAATAGATGACAATGTTAACCGTAATGGTGCAGGACCCTGGGTATTCAAGGTTCATGGACAGCTTAGCCATAAAGCTGGATCTCTGCTTCCAAATGATGGAGAAACTCCATTATATTCACAGCTTTACATCTATGATGGGGGTGAAGCACTTGATTATCGTATGGGTCATGTTGCAAATCGTGACTTAGATAGAGGCACTATGCAAATTCTTCAGGATACTCTACACAACCATCATCCAGGTGTTGCAATGTATAAGCAAGCTTTGGAGCTCACAGCCCATATGCCTGCAGAAGATCAGTGCAAGATTGCCCTTCGCTTTGATGAAAGAACTGATCGCAGGCGTTATAATCTTCCAACTGCAGCTGCAGCAAATGAAATTGCAGTGATTATTCCTGGAGATGGTGATCAACCACAAGACTGCCGTGATATAGTCCTTTACCGCCGGCATGGTCCTCTTCAGTACATCAGTGAAATGCATCCCATGTATCTCCCTTTTCACTATGTTTTACTTTTTCCAACTGGCCAGCTGGGATGGCACAGAAGAATGCTTCGTGCAGATGTTCCTGATGCACCAGCACCAGCAGCTGATGATGAAAATCCCTTGAACAACAATGAAGAGGTTTCTCGGAAGCGAAGATATGTCACTCAGATGGAGTGGTTTTGTTATCGTCTTTTTCCCCGTGTAGATGAATCTCTCCATCTTTTTATGTCTGGCAAGCTTCTTCAAGAATTTATTGTGGATGCATGGGCAATCACAGAACAGAGCCGTCTTACATGGATTAAATTCAACCAGGCGAAGCTTCGTATTTATCATCGTCAGGGAATTGCAGATGCTCTTGCAGCTGATCCTACTGTGGACACTGCAGATCTGGGTCAGCGCATCATACTGCCATCCTCCTTCTCAGGCAGTACACGAAATATGATTCAACACTGTCAAGATGCATTGGCAATTAACCGGTATTATCATGGAGCTGATCTTTTTCTCACTGCTACTGCCAATCCTAATTGGCCTGAGATCAAAGATGCTCTTCTTCCTGGCCAGAAACCCTCAGACCGACCTGATCTTATTGTCCGTGTCTTCTATGCCAAAATGAAAGAGTTGCTAAGTGACATCCACAAAGATGGTATTATGGGTCGTACTGTTGCTCGAGTCTATACCATTGAATTTCAAAAACGAGGACTTCCACACATGCATATGATTATTTTCTTTCATCCAGATGCCAAGCTGCGCACTCCAGAGGAAGTTGATAGCCTTCTGTGTGCTGAATTTCCTGATGAAGAGACTGAGCCTGAACTCTTTGAGTTGGTCAAGTCTGTCATGGTTCATACTCCATGTGGAAATGAACACAACAATCCCAATGCCCCCTGTATTGTAGATGAAAAGTGTAGCAAAAACTTTCCAAAACAATTTCAAGATCAGACAGTAGTGACTACAGATTCTTATGCAAGGCTCCGCCGGCGAGACACTGGGAAGAAGGTCAAAATTGGCCAAGGAGATTCAGAACGAGAAGTGGACAACCGTTGGGTTGTACCATACTGTCGATGGTTGCTGTGGAAATATAGATGCCATATCAATGTGGAGTCCATTGCTTCCATCAAGGCTATCAAATATATTTACAAATATGTTTACAAAGGCCATGATCGGACTACTATGCAGTTTGGCACCTGTCAGGATGAAGTCAAGCTCTATTTGGATGCACGCTATATCTGTTCCTGTGAAAGTTGCTGGTGTTTATATGAATTCAAAATGCATGAGGAGTCTCCTTCAGTTATGCGCCTTCAGGTTCACTTGGAAGGAGAGGATTTGATATCCTGGAATGAAGATGAAGCGCCAGATGCACAGGATGTAATGGACCGAGCTACTGCTCGCGATAGCAAACTCACTGCTTACTTCAAAGCAAATCAGAATCATCCTGAGGCCAATGATTTACTTTATCAGGATCTTCCTTCAAAATTTGTCTGGAAGGCAAAAGAACGAAAATGGACATTGCGAAAAAAGGATTTTTCCATTGGACGAATGTACTATGCAAGTCCACGTGCTGGAGAACGCTTTTATCTCAGATTGCTTCTTACTGCCATTAAAGGTGCTGTCTCTTTTGAGGATCTTCGCACAGTTAATGGACACGTCTGTGCCACATACAGAGAAGCATGCCTTATGCATGGCCTTCTGGAGGATGATAGTGAATGGAGAGTATGCCTCCAGGAGGCTGGCGATATGGCCAGTGGCCGCCAGCTGCGCAATCTTTTTGTGATCATTTTGCGCGACTGTGCACCTTCTGATCCTCTTGCATTATGGTTGCAGTTCCGAGACAAAATCTGTGATGATCTCAGATATGCATTACAGCATCACAACCTCCGAATGGATCCAACTGAGGAGGATGTGTTTGATTATGGTCTTTATCTTATTGATCGCCTACTTCAAGTCTCTAATCAGTCTTTGCGCGAGTGGCCTATGCTACCATTTCCTATTGGGAACTGGGCAGAGCTCATTGGAAATCCCCTTATCAGAGAGCAGCGTTATAATGTGGATGAGCAGGCTGCCTTAGCTGCTGAAAATATTCCTCGCCTCAATCAAGGTCAACGTGCTGCATTTGATGAAATTGTGAAAGCAGTGGATGAACAATCAGGGAAAACTTTCTTTCTTCATGGTCCTGGAGGAACAGGAAAAACCTTTACCTATAACATTATTTGTTATCATTTCCGCAGCCAGGGAAAGATTGTTGTCTGTGTTGCATCATCAGGGATTGCAGCTCTTTTACTTATTGGAGGAAGGACTGCCCATTCCTGCTTCAAAATTCCTCTCAAAATTCATGAGGAGTCTATGTGCTCATTTCCAAAAAATGGTGAACTGGCTGATCTCCTCCGCATCACTGATCTCATCATCTGGGATGAAGCTCCTATGCAGCATCGTCATATCCATGAGTGTGTTAACCGCACTTTCCAGGATATACGAGGCAATGACAAACCTTTTGGTGGAATTGTGGTGGTCTTTGGTGGTGACTTTAAGCAAATTCTCCCTGTTATTGTCAAAGGGTCCCGTGCTCAGATTGTGGGTGCTAACCTTCAGCGTTCTCATTTGTGGCGTTCCATTACAGTCCTACGACTCACCCAAAATATGCGCCTCGACACTGACAATGATGTTGAGCGTGAATTTGCACAGTGGCAGCTTAGAGTTGGACATGGGGACTTCACTGATCCATCTGATAACATCACTTTGCCAAATCACTTTCACTGCCCTGAAAATACAGTCCAGTCACTGATTGACACAATTTATCCTGGAGTTGGCACAAACCCACAGCCTGATCAGTATTATGCTGATCGCACTATTCTGTGTAGCCGGAATGATGATGTCCATGAATTAAACAAGAAAATTCTGGACTCTTTTCCTGGGGATGAGAAGGTGTACTTGAGTGCTGACTCAATTCCTATCACTGAAAGAAATGGAGAACAAGGAGATCTGATGTACCCTGTGGAATATCTCAATTCCATTCAGTGCTCTGGAATTCCTTTGCACAAGGTGACTCTGAAGATTGGCTGTCCAGTGATGGTGCTGCGCAACATCGATCCTTCTCAAGGAATCTGTAATGGCACAAGAGGAGTAGTGACAAGGATGCAAAGTCGTGTGATTGAAATTCGACTTCTAACAGGGGAATTCAAAGGAAAAAAAGCATTTATTCCACGGATGAACCTCAACCCTCAGGACACTCAAATTCCATTTGAGTTCAACCGGCGACAATTCCCTATTAATCTATGCTTTACAATGACAATCAACAAATCACAAGGTCAATCAGTAGCTAATGTAGGACTCAATCTTCAGGCTTCAGTATTTACACATGGACAGCTTTATGTAGCGATCTCAAGAGTGACTTCTTCACAAAATATCAAAGCCATATGGGAGGAAAACAATCCCAATTCTGTAACTAAAAATATAGTTTATCCAGAAGTAATTATTGACTAATTATTGCTTTTTTTTCTTTTACATATGATTGACTTATTATATATATATTGTACATTGTGTTTGATTGTGTTGTACTTCAAAAAAGAAATTTGACTCAAAATTATGGAATAAGATGAAGTACTTTGGTGAAGGAAGATGAGCGAAGCGAATCTTCCTTCACCAAAGTACCAAAGTTAGAACTAATAAATATCAAAATCAAGAAATAGGATGCAGTACTTTGATGCAGGAAGATTCGCGAAGCGAATCTGACTGCTTCAAAGTACCAAAAATCCAAAGCATTAATTTTAATATCTATGTCATTGGGATATGTCATTGTAATAGGATGTAGGCCCGAAGGGCCCAACGTGCGCCCCCCGTGGCGAAGCCACGGGCAAGCGAAGCTTGTTGCACGGAACGGAGCCTGCACTTTCTATGGCTTTCCGCGACACATGAACATCTTTCCCCATAACTCTACGCCTTCATCATTCCAGACCACACACATAGACCTATTAGAGAGTTTCCAACGGACGGAAGCTTAGAACTCGGGACTTTAGAATGACGACGCTGCCAGCTGGCGAGACCACTGCGTCGATCTCGATAGACCATATAGAGGGTGAAGACTCAATTATTACGGCGAAAGGAGCTGCGAAGGATATTATATTTGGCAGTGTGCGTTCGTCCTCTCTCTGCGTTTTGAGGTTAATTGTAACATATTAACAGATAGCAGGCATGATTGCAGAGATATTCAAATACCCGTTCGATTTAGCTAAGGTCCGGTTGCAGGCGCAGCTGTTAGCACCCTCATCTTCCGGTGTGGTGCGGTTTAGTGGGCCTATGGATTGTTTGATGCAAACATGGAAGCAGGAGGGAGTGCAAGGACTGTACCGGGTTCGTCTTCTGCTCTCACTATTTGCTGGTCGGGTTTGAAGAATCATTGATAAATACTCTACTAGGGATTATCAACACCAATGGTTGGCTCGATGGCAAAGGCGGCGCCACTTTTTCTTGCATATTCGGCGTTCCAGAATGTCATTCGAACATTCTCTTCAACGACGGAACCTCTTACGATACCGCAACTTGGGCTGGCTGCAGGTGGAGCGGGGTTCTTGACAAGTTTCGTTTTGTTCGTCTTTTTTTCTTCCCTTTTTTTTTCAGCCTGGTTTTTGGT
>Ga0307517_10005896_pt1 | contig 18282 bp, 24 predicted proteins | sample 23_EM_MG_FD_194515 | JGI IMG/M metagenome (GOLD analysis project Ga0307517, IMG submission 194515) | Populus trichocarpa ectomycorrhiza microbial communities from riparian zone in the Pacific Northwest, United States - 23_EM | ecosystem: Host-associated > Plants > Roots > Unclassified | place... | reverse complement strand
CGGACATCCCGCTACCAAATTGTGATGATGAACAAATTCTGAACGAGTTACTTGCCTCTTTAAATTTCCAATCATTGATTGCCGCACAGGTTACATGAATATGTATTTCCCTCGAGAAAACCTTTGAAATAATAGTCGGTGCCATTGTACACTTAGGATAGTACTTTTTATGGTGTTCAAATTATAACCTACATACGTGTACTACCACGTCGAGTCGCGTGTCCTTGGCTCGGCTCTTCGGCGACGCGCCAAATCAAAAGCATCCATTTTTATACACCTTTGGTTTCCTAGCATTTGGAAACAATGCGTGTTCGTTTGCGCTTACGCGTCCTGCACTCGTGTCACTGATGCTGAGCAACCCCCGAATGATTGATGATTTTGAAAAGGGTTATCACCTAGTGAAACGGAACAATTCCGTTGTACGACTTCTGAGATTGTTCAACCCGTTGATTCCACACGCCTCAAGTGATATGGTCCTATTTTATTTTTTTACCTAGGGTGAAACGGACAATATGGTATGCGATTGCCTCTTCGAATATGTCAAAACTCCAACTGGAGCTGCGGTTTTCTGCGCACCTGTTATACAACCCCTTTCCAAGTCGTCTCATTTTCAAAAAAATTAGTAAAGTGCCGGCTGCGCCGTATCTACTATCGTACCACGTAGCACCATATAGCGCCCATATTCCTGCGGATTCTACGACTTTCGAGCAGACTCTCGTCGTTCCACCACATATTGCTACCGAAGGAGGAACATCGTGACCTGAGCGCCCCATGACCTTTTCACGCCATCAAGAACCTGACAAAACGGGAGTAGCTTCCTGAGCGGCCGGTCCATGTCAATACTGTGTTAAGCCTTTCAATCCCTAGGGAATGAGTATATTAGGCGACAGCAATGTTTTACCGCCCCTTACACCCCCCAATGTCCATCATGTCTTGTTCTCAGCCAGAAATTCTCTGATAATCGACCAGATTTCCCAGTCGCAAAATGGCATCCCTCCGGCCGTGCCAGTACCGTGCGAATAGTATGGCTCGAGGCAGGCAGTGCTGCGCGAGAGTAGAAAGAGATAAGTGACCAGCGGAGTTTGTAATTTCATTCTCTTTCCTTACCACATCCACTCTCGTCCATATATAATCTCTCCCTCTGTAATTTGGCCTTTGCCCACCTCTTTCGTATGTGCTACCACCACTGGCCTGTGCTTTGTCGCCTTCTGACCCACTTGCCGCAGGGAATCCCCATCCTCCGACCAAAATGCCTGACATTCCAAAAGCACTCGCCTTCCGAGGCGACGACGACGACGACAGAGAAATGCTTGAGAGTCTCAAGGGCCTCAGCATACGAGGGTTCTTTGATCGGTATGTCCTGTCTATGGATTCGTTGGCGTTGCACTAACATCCCCCCAGTAACGACACTCCCACACTAAACACCCCGTCCTCGACGAGTGCATCCCTCCGTACCCCACCTGCTCTCAAGACTTCCAAGGTCCTTCTCGCCACGCCAGAGCGACCTTTGTGTGTATTCTTCGCGACGTGAACAGTTTTTCCTCTAACCACCTCATAGTGGCGGTCCTGGCTGGCTCTCACCAGACCGCTCAATACCACCCCCAAATGCCCCCAACGCCCCCCTCATGAAGGATCTCGACTCCTTCACTGACGGTACCGGCCAGGGCAGCTTCGACTTCCCGCTCGGACCGGGCGGTGACGAAGCCTCCGCGCTGCCTTTGATTTTTCACCCTCACGACCCCCTCGACACCGCCCATACTCCCACCACTACCTCCCCCAATCATGCGTCGATGACCAACTCTCTGGCACTCGACCTGTTACCCGAGCCCGGGAACACAAATGAAGCTGTGCTGGCATGGATAGAGGGTGTCTCTGCCACTTCCGGCTCCTCCCAGCTACCGCCCAAGAAACGCCGGCGGTCCCTCATACAGGACGGCGAGACCGAAGAGAGACGGACTCGTGCCTGGAGTCCTACAATTGACTCATCGTCATCCCACGCTGATGTTCGAGAGCCTCAAGATAGCCCCGAACCAAAGCCCCCCGGTTGACAACTCGCCCCCTTCCCCCTCCCAGAACCCAGAACGACATTGGCTTCGCTGCCTACCACCCCCCCTCGTACTCGATCTCATCATTTTGAATCTTGCTGAAAGGCACCTATGTGTGTGTCCATAATATGCCTACATCCCTGTGTGGAACCCCCCCAGAAACGTCGTGCCTAGAAGAACGATGCCTATCTATTGCCCTGTTGGGCCGTCCATCTAATGGTCTTCAAGGACTCATCGTGTAGAATGATCTGCAATGTCCTCCAACCCCATCGCCAACGCCTTTTGTCTCATGATCCTTTGCTCTCTTACGGTTACCTCTTTCCATTACATTTCTATTTCTTCCCAAGAAACCTACAGTCTATTGGTTTACGTACCCCTACATGCGTGGTACATCGAGAACGGATTGGATAGATTTACATACCTTTTCCCTCCTTTCGTGCTTTTTTCCCCTCATTGCCGCATAGCGTCTTGCGGGGGTTGTTTTTTTCTTCGCTTTCGCTTTTGGTTTGTAATTTCGGGTACCTTAGTCCCCGCAATGACCCCGCCTGCTCAATATGACTCGACCTTTGATCTCCGTGAAATTTACCACGACGATAAGATAAAATTGCCTTTTTGACAGTGTGATGGACTGATTGCGTAGTTGAGTTGCCAGAAGCGGGAACAGATAAGATTCCGGACAAACACGGCACAATAACGCGTACATATGTACAAATAAAACGGATTAGGGCTCGCCGATCAACCAACCACTTGTTCTCAGGGTTCGACATATCTCTGCTTCGAATTACTTCCGCCATGGCGCCTTCCAAACCCGACCGTGTGCTGAACGAGTTATATGAATCTGTTGCCAATATCTTTGAGCAGGCGCAGGCGTCGCTGGCGAACCACAAGAAGAACTCGGTCGCGTTGTTCAAAATCCATGCCAGGGCAGCGGAGGTTACGCAGCCAAGCAAGAGTGGGAACGGGGTGAAGTTGGTTGGGGAAAAGGCGTTCCAGGAGGTTATCGTGGACATGATTAGCCGGGTGTTGGTGGTGAAGAAGGGACCGGCAAATGCGGATCGGATAGTGAAGTATGTGGGCGGGTTTGTCAGGTTCATGAACGAGAAAGGTGAGTGTTTCTCTTTTTAGATTTTGTTGTTGGGTTGGGTTACTCTTGATTGGAATATGCTGATGGGATTTTGTGGATTTAGTTATTGAGGCCAAGAGCAAGGCAGCGTCGTCGTCGTCGATATCTGCCCCAAAAGCTGAAGACGAAGATGATGCAGAAACGCCTACCTCCAGATTCGTCTCTCATCTTTTGAACTGGCTCCTTCAAGGATTTGTGGCAAAGAACAAAATCGTACGGTATCGATGCATCCAAATCGTCTCGGAGATGATCTCACATCTAGGCGAGATTGAGTAAGTCCTTAAATCAGCTCTTGCTCCGTGTTTGTTTAAGATGAACTTTTGCAGCGAAGATACGTACACCGAGCTTCGTGATGCTCTTGTGGACCGACTCAACGACAAGGAAACTATCATTCGCGCCCACGCCGTGATCGCCCTCTCTAAACTCATCGGTAGCGAAGACCCAGACGAAGTCGAGCAAGGGGAACAAACCATCTTACAAACCCTCCTCGAGGCCATCTCAACCGACCCCGCTGCGTGCGTACTACCTCCACCCCATTCCTTCACCTCGAATTAACAACCCCGTCCACACCTATCCACAGCGAAGTCCGACGAGCCGCACTCCTGAACGTCCCTCTCACTAAGACAACGGTCGACGGCATCCTCAGCCGAACACGCGACGTCGATCCTGTCACCAGAAAGCTCGTCTACGCAGGCGTCCTCCAAAGCAAACTCGCCCATCCACGTCACTTGACCATCACCCAGCGGGAGACAGTCGTGAAGGATGGGCTGGGCGACAGGGAACCTGCTGTGCGGGTTGCTGCAGGCAAACTTGTTGCTTCGTGGTTTGATGCTGTAGTCGCAGAGGCGCAGCGGGATGAAGCGGATATGATGTCCTGGGAAGGGGATGACGGGGGTGTGATGAAGGGCTTGGTACACTTCCTGGGCCTTTTCGATGTCGTTGGGCCAGGTGAGGCTGTTGCGGTTGATGCGGTGCTGTCGATGTTTACGACAAAACCGGACGTGCCAGACGCGTTTGTATTTTCTGGTGTGTTTGAAAAATGAACTCATAGTCGTGACATTTTTGATTAAAAACAACCTTTTTTGCAGAGGGGTATTGGAAGGACCTTTCTCCAGAATCTGCAGTCCTTGCCCGCATTTTTGTCGAACATTGTACCAGTACCAAGAACGAAGCCCGCTTGGAGTCGGCTTCTTTGCCAGTCGTAACTGCATTCGCGTTTATCGTGCAAGAGGCGTATAACGCCCTTCTTGCCGTTTTGGAAGAGATGGAAACTGCCAAACTTCTTCGAGCGGGTCTCGAGGAGGAGGAGGATGAAGAGATGGAGGAGGAGCTCACGAAACGCGAGGTGATCATGGGCGAGTTGCTCAAGATGGTGCTGAAGTTGGATTACGGTGATGAAATTGGGAGACGAAAAGTGTTTTCGGTCGTCAGTGCGTGTTTTTTGGATTTGTTGTTCTTTTCTTTCCCCGGGTTTAAATCACTGTTTGCAGAGGATATGCTGGCACACCCACAGCTTCCACCGAGCCTCATCGAACGTTGCCTCGACGTTTTGAAGGAGATCATGCCTTCCGAACGTGATCTCATCCGAGTGATAGTGGAAATCGTCGTCGAGTTGCGCGAAGGAGAAGAGGACGCAGAAAATGCAGATGAACCACCAGTACGTGTTATTTTACATTGCCCAGTCTCTTCGTTAATTCAATTTTTTGTTTGTTATAGATCGACGACAACCAGTCCGACGTTTCTCAAGCAACCATTCGGAGGGAGAGAGCGCGTCGGCCTAGGGACCGCCAGGATTTATCCCCTGAAGAACGCATTCAGGCGGATCTGACGGACGTCCGATGCCTCATGTTATGCATTGCGATGTTGGAACGCGTTAATGGCGTAAGAAATCCATTAGTTCACCGTCTGAGAAGAAGTCTGACAGCTTTAGTAGACGTTCGAAGATAATTCCACCCTTGAAGGGATTTTGGGTGATCTCATCATCCCTTCCGTCAAACGGAAGGAACTGGCCTTGCGTGAAAAGGCTCTCGTTGGCCTGGGTCTGTGTTGTCTGATAGCCAAAGTATGATTCTCTTCAGCGCTGAACAAAAGACAAAAAAATGTTGACCTTTTGATTTTGTGGTTAGAACATGGCACTAAGCTCGTTCCAACTATTCCTCAGCCAAGCCCAGCACGCCCCAGGCGAACTGAAAGTGCAAGTTTTGCGAGTCATCATGGATTTGTTGATTATGTACGACCAGGAATTCTTTGGTCGCTCGGAGGACACTGTAAGCCTTATAACTGTTCTCACAAGGACTAGCGGAGCTGAACAGAACTATGTATCCAGGCAACGCGAATTCTCGAATTCTTGCTTCAAGTTTTAGAGGCGGAAGAAGTGCCGGAGGCTCAGGCCGTTCTTGTAACGGGGCTCTGCAAACTTCTGTTGGCGGGTATGATTACGGAGCCTCGGGTCAGTGCCTCTGTTTTTTTTTTTTTTGTATGACCATCTGCTTAAAAGTTTTAAAAACCAAGGTGTTGACTTGCCTGGCGTTAATGTACATCTCACCGACGACGATGGACAATCAAGAACTCAGACAATGCCTGTCGTATTTCTTCCCCGTTTATTCGTATTCTTCACCTGCCAACCAGGATCGCATGCAATCTGTAAGTCTCGCCTCGTCTTGCAACGAAATTGAATATATGAATTCTTGTTCGAAAAAAAGATCTTCATTCCGACTTTCGATCTTGCGGTCCGCATGTACGAAGACCTGGACGATGACCAGGAGATGATCCCTCCTTATCAATTCGGGTTGTTGATGGTAGATTGGACGAATCCGCAAAAGGCGGCTGAAATGTTCGTCCTACTTTTCGCTTTTCGTCGTGGGAGGTTCTAATTGAGGTGCTATCCTCCCAGTGCTGTTGACCAGTCTCAAATTCAGCAACCTCATGTCAATTTCGCGGTGGAGGTTTTGGTTGCGCTGTATGATTCTGACCGCGGAGGTGGGTTCACAACTCCCTTTTGTTTCGTGACAACAAACTCAGTTATTAACGTCTAGTTGACGAACAAAAGGCGTTGTGTCAGCTACTAGGCCAGCTGCATATAGAACACGGTTTGGACGAGCGATCCATCCACAAATTGGACATTCTGCTGTCGCATCATGAGGATGTGCGTTCCACAATTACCTCTTCCCTGACGTTTAAAGACCTCCCCTGATATATTCTTCAGCAATGCCCATTTGAGAACTCTGCTATTGAAAAGATCTTTGATCGCTTCAAGAATCGATTCTCGAACATTTTCGTCAAGGAGCTGAAGAATATCGATCCTAGGCAATATATCGATGACGAATTCCGTGATATATATCAACGGATCGGCGTTGATGTTCCAGGGGAGGGCGATGATGGTAGAATTCGCAGCCGTTCTCGTGGCAAACGTAGAGCAAAGGATGACGATGACGACGAGGAAGAAGAGGGCGAGAACGAAGAAAACGAAGATGAAGAAAATGAAGTTGAACCGGCAGGGGAAGAACAAAAGAGGTGTGTTGTTATCGAAATAATTTAATACCTCCTCATAATATCTGGTTTTCGATGCAGTGAGGCTGAGAACGAAACAGAGCAGGAAGTGGACGATGACGAGAGCCGCCCAAAGTACGTTGACATTTTCCCCCAATCAATCATATATACATACTTATGGCGTCTAAGTTCCCCAAGTCCACCCCCAAAGCGCAAGAAACAACCAGCGACTCGTAGATCATCCCGAAAGCCGAAGGCAACGACGTCCAGGACTCGCAAGTAGGTTTACATCTATTTTTCGCGTCGCCGCCTCGTTTTAATACATCCAACCACAGGCAAGAAGAGTCCGAATCCCAAGGCTCTGACGAAGAGAATATTCCTCCGGTGACAGTTACTCCCAAGAAGAAGGGTGTCAAGTAGGTTGATAATCTCCTTTGGGGTTTGTGTACTCATATATTCTTTCTGGGACTTCAGGAGAATTCATACTCCAGGTTCGGGTAAGCTCAACTCTCCAGCCAATCGAAAGAGAACGCGAATTAAAGCGCCTTTGTGAGTCTCCTACCGAAGTTGATAAGGTCAGCTGTTCATGTATACCATTTCAGAAAACCAGTCCCAAAGGAAACCACGCCAACGACCTCCGACACGGAAAGTCCCCCCACACCGACTAAGCCTTTTCGGCAAACACGCGCTCGAAAAGGAAAGGCGATTCTTATCCAACAACCCTCACCTCAAGCTTCAGAAAGCGACGACGACGCTGATGAGGTCGCGAGTGAGCTCGGCGTGAGTCAATGGTCTACTCCTGAAGCTATACCTCCTGCACCTTCTTCCGATGATTTCGGTGGATATTCAGATGATGATGATTGATGATTTTAATTTATATAATTTATATAAGTGAATTTTGTATGTATTTTCATTAGATTTGTAGGCTATTGAATGTAGAGGAGACCCGCAGTCGAAGACGGTCTTTGCAGGCCTGGTATCCGCAGACAGTGGAGGTGAAAGAAGTCATGGTTAATCCAAGTGCGACTGAAGGATGCACGATAACTGAATAGAAAAGTGAGGAACAATTTAGAACATTATAGGACGAAGAGTGCGGGAAATAATTCTACTTATGCAAAGCGCCCGCCAAAACCCCTGAATGTGAAATTGCCTATACCCCCCTACCTAAAGGTAGTGGGAATTCTCCGTTCTTTCCCTTTCGCTCTCATGTCAGCTCCTATCTTTGGTTGCAAGTATCCCTTCACTGTCCTTTGCCTTACCTCGCGAGCAAATTATCTGATTGCCAGTCTCCGGTGTCCATCCGAGTCTTTCACTCGTCTGATTGGTTTTCGATGAGGGAAGGCTGGTGCAGTCAGTGTCACGACAGTGGATGTCTTTTCTTTTCTTTTCTTGCTCTTGGGCCCTAGACCTGCTGTCGCTGTTTTCCCGAGGCAAACTAGTTTAATTGCTGCCCAACCTCGGTTCCTGATGCCCTCATCATATGAGTGTTCCTGTCATTGTAACTCATACAATATTATGTTGATATTATGTCTTATTATTTTAAAATGCGACTCTGATGTCACTGGCTCTGGTGCCACATTGAATAAGAATAATGTTCTTACATACTGTGCCTCATCCGCATCCTGGCCACCTTAGCTCATCTGCCCAATTAGGGGATGAGTTCCCCACCGTTCCCCACCGTTCCGGCATTTTTCGGCATCTATCTTGAGGTGTGCTCTTCATCTTTTATAAGAATCGGCCATGTAAGATATTTTTGGAGTTGACTGGCCAGCCAGACCGGGAAGAGTGATTTCTATTCAATTCGTTTGGCTCATTACGTTTTTGCTCTAGTATCCTAAAAATAGAATCGCCATCAAATATGGACTCCTCAGGGTAAATCATCTCTCGGTGGGCCAAAAATTAAGATATATGGCTGAAATTTAAACTGCAGAATGAAAGATATCTGAGAAAAACTCAACCCAAATTTCGTAATTTTTGAGTCATTTTCTGGTAGTATCTTCTTTCCGACATCCAAGCACCCTAGAATCTAAAGTGTTATTAATCTGGGGTGATAGCACTAGTAGTTCAGCAGCAAAAATTAAGATATATATGGATTGTGGAACAGATTTATAATCTAATGAGTTTACTGTAATTTTATCTTCACTTCTATTGATGGAGGTCATAGATGCGCACTGAAAGTGAGATCAGTGATCCAAGCACAACAGACATTGAAAAGCGGTCTGATAGCATTCTTTTTGTAATATTCATGAATACTTTCAAATAACAAATACTTTTATATAGTTTCTAAAACCGTTATGACTAAATACTTTGGGTAGAGCGACTATGTTGCGGCAGTTGGAGGCTGAGAGCCTCAGAGCGGGAATTTCCAAATTAGGCAAAACGAATGCAGGACTTCGAAGAACATCTACAAGAAATTTGTGTTTTAATTTTGTACAGGTAATCAAAGGCTATCTCGTGATCTAAATTTCAAGAGATTTGGTAAACTGCATGCAGTGCTAGAACGGTGGCCAGCTTCCTGATTACATACCGTAATGATTATTTTTCAACAATGAAGACCGAGTCACCAGCCCCTTCCTTGAGGGGCCTTTTTTCAATGATTGAGTATGCATGGAAGCCCGTGCTAACCGGTCTTGCAAAAAATTATAATGTGCAACTTCCGTTGGAATCCAGCCAGAAGGTGTTGCACTTTCTCATATTGCAACTCATTTATCACGCAGTGGAAAATGTGCTAAGTGATTACCTCGATAACACGAAGCCTCACTTGTAAGTTGTACTAATATTACACCTACTATATTCGTACCAAATGATTTGAACATCTATTTGAAGCCACATAAGGAGTGGGCTTTGCCGACCGTGGTTGGCCTTATCGCGTTATTTTTATATGGTACCACATGAGCGCTGATTATGATCACTTCACTTTTTGATGGAAATCACCACAAACGCAAAATACGAATTTTCAAAAGTGCCTACAGATATAATAACCAGTTGACGATCTCAGAACAATGTTCTTGCACTATACATAATAATCCTTGACGATCTAGAAAGGATTCAACAGGATTCACCAAGGGAAGGTCGATAGCGATGACGCCGTTTCCTAGCGTTTCCTTATCTTGATCCTGACAACCAAATTTTGTTGTGACGATGCTCAGGAACGCTCAAGGATCGGCTGCAATAACGCAAATACATCTCTTTGATAAAAGGTACAGTAAGTAGGCATAACATTCACACCTCCCGACCACACCCCCACCGAACCAGGCTTTGAGTGCCTCTGCCAGTGTAATAGCATGTCTTCCAAAGACTCGGAGCACCCGAATCGTCCAGAATCGTGTCCTTCCGGTTCACCTTACGCAACATACAATGCCGTCCTCTTCACCGCTCTTGTAGCGGCTCTATTTGGAATACTTATAATGCTTGGTATTATGTTCAGGACTCTGCACACCGACCTGAGCTCCATTAGCAGCGAGCTCGACTCCTTGAACTTGCGAATTACTGGTGATAGGGTGGTGACAGTCGTGCCCGGGAGCTTTGCCACGTTTACTGTGAGGGCCCCCTGAGTATGTTCACTGTTGGTACGTATTTTTTGTGGGCTGAGCAACGTTGTTGTTCTGCTTTTGCAGCTGGTTGAAGCGACTGATATGGGGTTGCATACAGGAATGTGATGTTGAGATCGGCTTTCTTTGACCTGGTTTATTTTTTCCGAGGCTTTCAGAATGGAGGTTTCATGGCCATGAGTTCGGTAAGGTTTCCCTGTGTAGCGAAAGCGTCCGCTCATCAGGTAACCACAGGCGCTAACAACCACATCTATTTCCCTTCTTTGGCTTCATTTTTCTCTTCCCTGTTTTCCGTATACAGTTTACGTACTTTCACCTTCATTTCAACCAAATGACTTGCTCGTTTGCTCGGGTTCCGATCTTACTTGTGTCCATGACTCCACATCGGCTCAAGGACAAACATTGGACATAGTGACCATTGATCCACATATAAGCGCCCTCGTCCGCCTGTGCGCGTCGCGCGATCACCGTTCGATTTAGTGGCCGAGGCCGTGCCACAGGCAAAGAGATGCGAAAGTGGGGATGCGCAAGGTACTAAGTTAAGATGAGGAAGCAACGAGTTCTGGCTCATGACCACAATTTGGTTTTGTAGGATGTTCGTAAAACATACTTAATCATCCCAAATCGGAGGTCAGTACTTATGTCATACAGAGATCAAATTTACTGCCATAACCTAGTGCTTGAATTCTTCAAGACTCTTGCACAATTATCGCCCGTGAGGTATAATCGATTTATGTGCAACTTGGGCTCGCGAATCATACCAAACCGGCTATTTACTCAGCGAAGTTTAAATAAATCATGTGACCTTCCAATTTCGGAAGCCGCTGTCCGGAGGGGGATTTCCAAACGCGGAGAATAATTCCCAGGGCCGCCCAACTTGTGGTTTCAACTCACCTTCGGAGCACCTTCTCTCTTCACTCTCTATCCGAACATCCAGCAATACAAAAGGTAACGTCTGAGCCGCACACTTACATATCAGTTTGTATGTCGTTTCTTGTCGTACATATCGGCTCCAGAAATAAATAATGACAAATAACCGGACCGCAACGTAAGGCTGTCACTGGCATAAATTCCACACCGTTTCCGCGACGCGCAAATGCAGTCCACACCGCTCAGATCACTACTGGGCACAACGTCGAGCAGACTTTCAATTGGACTCCTTCACTGTCGTCGTGTTTGCATAGGCAGAAGGGCGCCAATAACACTAGCAAGATTGGCCTGCTCGTATTTTTCCCAACATCATTCTTCGAAACCCAGGTCGACAATCCTTAAAGCCACGAGTCAATGGAGGACTACCAGGAACTACTCCTCGCAGATGACAGACATCTTTTATGCCGATCCGAACCGGGCTGACCTATTCTACCACTTTGTTTATCCCCCAACACCACTGTCACAGTCTCTCCCTGCTTTCGCCGTGTCCTTCTTGAACGCCACACCGGCATCCCCGGACTCTGAAACGGTCATCGGCTGGCTACCCGCCCAGACATACCTGACCGATACGCCGGATGTACCAGGTTCACGGCAACCCCAGCAACCAAGGGAGACGACGGCTGGGTTGCACGACTTTGTCCCCAATCGTGAGTTTTTCGCGTTCATTTGAGAATGGAAATATTGAAATTGACATGCTTACAACAGCCAAATTTTTGAAACTTCTGCACAGGACCATCCAGTTGTCGCTGGCGGCAGGCCTTGATGATATCTGGGACAACGGCGCGAAACAAGTCCAACAAGGTTGGATGCATATTCATGGTGAGAAAACCCTTTGTCCAATCTGTAAAGTTTATACGCCTCATTGCATCTTCCTGTTCTAGACCAACGGAATGTCCCTTCCCTCGGTCGCATTGGAGATCCCGATGACATCATCGCTTCCGTGCTCGTCACGGACAGCATGGTAAATTTATTCCTTCGTTATCGCATTACGTTACTCAACCTTTTTCCAAGATCAAACCCGAAACATATCAACCCATGCCATCCTACCGGGTCTGCACGACCGACGGTATCCTCCAGCTTACGCCTGGTCTCGCAAAAGAACTTCACAGGGCCCTCATCTATAAAACGAAAGAAGAAACATCTTCATAGACGTTCTTAGCAAATACCATCCGCAAAACAATCTCATTCCAACCATCTACAGCAATACTCTTCCCAGCGTCATTTTTGCACGACTGTTATCTCATCCAACGAATAGATTGATAGCCCTGTGCGTGTACAGAAGACGGCAACAGTCAACCGTTGGATTGGAGCCAAGGGAAAGTTGTTGGTATCAACCAACGAAACCAATCACCATCATTAATGGCGATCAAGCACAATGTGGAAGGTCATAAACACATTTACGAGTAACCACCACCGCATTCTCTTTAAGTGACGTTGTGTCGAAACGTTCAGTACCACGTTCGAAGTCACATCCGGGGCAGTTATTAACCCTACAAAGGAAATCTCCGGTTTCAAAGTGCGTTACGCCAAAGTATCTCCTTCAGAATCTCGTCATGGGTCGAAAAAATTGGGTCAGCGGTTCCTGCTGGTTCATCATAATTCCGATACGAATAATCTGCGGGGTCGCAATGTCGTGATTCTTAGCAATACGAGTCTCACCTGTTCACAGGTACGAGTCATTCGATGATGCCGGATGCCACCACATTGACATGGGAAGCAAAAATGACGCAGATCATACATAGTTACTACAATGGCGAGATTGATAATCTTCTCTTCCTCGAGCCGCGGCGTTCTATATCCATCATGTTTACTACCAATCGAAAACATTTTACCTATCTTTTCAGCATTTTCGTCAAAACTCCGTCCACGGAAACCGAATTCGATTCTTCGAGCACGGGTGTTCTGACTACCCTCTTGTCAATGGGCCTCAGTCTTCAATTTACTCATCGTCGTGAGCACAAGCAGACTTAGGGACGCAGGCCAGTCACAAGGCCCGTTGATCTTGTACAAGATCGACGCAAGGTTTTAAAAAGGACATATCATAAATTGCCTCATAGACACCCAAATATTCCATGCCCAATGCTACTCACATAGATATATGCTCTGCATGTTTGGTCCCAAAGTCTTGGTTGAGAGATCCGTCGGCATTTCCCTAGTACCTCCCTTGTTAATAATTCACTCAGTCCCTGTGGCGTCTTAAAATAAACAGTTGTCTGTTTGGGGTATAAAGTTGCGTCGATAAAACTACTCCCCATCCAATGAACAATGAGAACACTCCTCACAGATGAGAAATTTCCCGACAAAAATGAAAACATTGAGCCCTGACACACTCCTGACCAGCGTGCCCTCAAACATCAGCAAATAATTAAACATTATAAAATCCCCAGGTATGGCCCATGGATCCTTCCATCCCCTCAACCACATCTAAACTCTACCACCACATTACTACCCGCCAGAAACATGATCGCTGTAAGACTGTTATACACTTGGTCTTTCTCTCCGTCCTAACTGATCACCGTACCAGATCATCAACACCCCCGTCAACCAGGGCTGTGGAAGCGCCAACTGCAAGTGTGGCGATTCGTAAGTTCAAGTATAATTGTTCCCTCTTTGCTTCGATCTGATGGATTCATAGTTGCGGATGCGGGGCAGATTGCAAGTGCTGAAGGCCATGCATCTCTTGAAGCGGCTATATGCCTGAACATTCGAATCCTCAGTCTCATCATCGGCGTCGAGAGAAATGTTATGAAGAACAATATGTCTGAACAAATATATGTGTTTATAAATCGGCTCACCTAGTTACATAAAAAGTAACATCTGAGTCGGACGAAGGTCAAGTTAAAGAAGCGGTGAATTTTAATTATTTACTTGGGGGATGATCTGCAATCTGGCGGGAGCGGAACCACTATCACTCGCGACCAGCACCTTACGCAGTATTCATTCCTTTTTTCATCATTCAACGATCTATCACAATGGAGTCTTTTTAGCGTGGGCAGTCCGGCAGAGTCCGGCTACCCTCTCGGACCGCAAATAGCGACTACAGACATCACGTCTGGGATATTTTTAAATCCTTAACAGCGCCCCGACTGCTTAATGTTTGTTATTAACTATACCAACAGTGAAAAAATTTTCGGGATAAAGCTCAGGGTGATAAAGAGGATCATAAAATTTAGGATAACATAAAATATTGGCATGTTCATGATTATAAGCAGGTCACTCAACTAACACTCAACAATGTCAAGAACACGAGGAACTCGGCAAGGTTTTTTAGACAAGAATATCTATGAAGTAGTCAATAATATGTTAGGAAAAAAGAAAGAAAAAATGATCAAAGTGAACGAGGTTGAAGTGTCGACTCGGAAAGGAAAGAAACAAAACGAACAAGGCTCACAACAAATATTGCGGCCTCGAAGACGATTTCGAAGGAACGACAATGAAAAGACTCAAGCACGAGAACCACAAGACAAAGGCGGAAGAGAGGAAACGACAACAAACAGACTCCCACAGACAAGCAGCAAACAGAGAGGAAGCGCACTGGCAGGACTGAAAGGTTCGACGTGGAAAGCGCACAAGATTGAAAGACAAAAAAGCCGGAAGACGAAATCGAAGCAACAATGTTCTGATCGACGCACAAGAATAGACGACGAAAGCAAATGAACAAGACAAACGACACGAAGCACTACCCAAAAAGTCAATGAACGGAATCACTGTCATCGGAGACAATGTGGTTCTTCATACCGCCTGTCCAAGATGCCACTCCCAAGTCCGAGTCTGTGTGAATAGATGAGGGCAGGCTCGATGCCTCTCAGGCTAATGATTCCATCCAAGAAATCCAGGACGACAATGCAGATGCCGTGTCCATTCTTGAGCTGTTTTGGGGCCTTCGCATTCCGGGCACTCACAGCCAGTCGCAGTCGAGCGCTTTTCTTGAATTTGCTTCAAGTTGTACCGCATCACCATCACAGGAGAAAATGGATTATTGAGAAAGAAAAAAAAAAAAGTTATTCAATTCGGTTCAAATTCGGTTCCCTTCCTTCACCCATGCGTATTTTGAGCCTTCATTCAGATATATAAATTTGTTTTTTTTTTCCGCGGCCAAATTGGCCGTTGTACTAATGGAAGCTAACTGTAGCCGATGGTGCCGAAATGCCAGCGTGACAAGGAAGTTCAGAAGGCTTACAGTAGGTAAAATTTGGGCATTTCATAGACCATTGGCAATTTAACGCCTTTGATATGATCACTAATAACGGTATATAAAAAGAAGAAAACAGCTGTAACCAAGTTGATTTCCCGCTTTTTCACTCCTTCCAAGTTCCACCAGTCTTACCCGCAAGCTTACCCGCTCAACGATGGAGAAACCTAACCGTAATCCAACCATCGGTCCAGTATGTCAACTTCTTCTGCTTCTTGCTCTTGTTCACGGAGGGCGGCCTAATGCGCAATACAATTGGATTTTCTTCATTCCGCTATTAACCCTATGCATCTATTCTGCGTTCTTTTGCGCGCCGGGTAACACGACAATCGACTATGTGGCCATTCAAGGGGGTGTCACATGTTGATTTCCTGACATGGGGTTGGTTAGTTAGTCCCCTCAGGACCCCCACTAATTTTTTTTCCCGACCCATGTGAAAATAATGATAAGATCACAATAAGATAAGTAATGTTGGCCCACAGCACATCGATCAGGTTGGTGGGCCATGAAGAAGCACGCTTGTGAACAATGCAAACCAGTCATAACACAATGAAGCTGGCCTATTTGGCAGCAGCAGCAATATAAGCAAGGGCAATACAAAATTTTCATATTTTTCTATGAGCAATGCCCTGGAAGATGACATATAGTAAACACCCCAGAATGGAGGTATCCCCACCTAATGAAATGGGAATAGTAAGTCCTGATAGTTCAACCGCATCGAAATAAATAATTTACAAGTCATTAGATCAACCAGTAAGTCAAATACATAGAAAAGCACCTGGGTAGAATGCATCTGATGTCCATTTCATCAGAACACCAACTCGCCAATGCCTGAAGAAACCTCAAGGCTGGCGCCCATTGGGAATCAAGACAGTATTTTTTCCATAGCGGCGCTCGCCGCGCTGCAAACCTATGTGGGTAGATCATGTCATACCCGAAATCTTGAGGATTTATTCATTTGCGAGTGTGGGAGCCCTGTACTAAAGGTGGAGATTGATGCAAAGGTGAATGTCATCCAATGCAAGAAGACAGACTGCGAAACAAGATGGATGAGTAGTAAATTCTATCAATTCTTGATCAATTCAGCTCATCAAACAGTGACTGACCCGCCTCTTCCAGTACCATCTGGAATGTATTGGCCTGGAGACTCGGAGAGCCGTGGGGAGTTGGGCATGCCCAGCTTGCAAAGGAGGGGACATTCAAGCAAAAAAAACGGCATTGATTAGGGTAGAGATAAGTAGAGCAGATTTTGATCAGATTATGCCAGTAAGGATTATATAATATTACTATATATAGTATAATATTCCCACACCAGTTAGTTAGTCCAGCCCTTGAGCCACTAAAAAAAATTCCGACCCCATGTCATAAATTTTATTCCTGACACCCCCTTGTGGCCATTGGATTTCTCCTTCACTTGATCCTTACCGCATCCGATTACATTCTCCTACGGAATCGCCAACCCGAACTTAGAAAAATCGGACAAAAAAAAGGCACCTCCGAAATGACATTCAAAGAGCGTCTCATCTGGGCTGCATCTCTACTCGCTACTCCACGCGGAATTGGATGGGCACATGAACCAACAGATCAAATACCCCCGCGGCCCACAGCTTCACGGGGGAAATTCATTGCTTCCCAGTTTCTTTGGATTATATTTTATTTCATTCTTCGGGACATCGCCCTCATTCCGATTCGAGAAAATCCATGCTTTAAGATAGGGGGCCCTTCGTTGGCTGCTTTTGGATGGTGGCGGCGCACGGTGCCAGTGTGGTCGCACATCCTCACCCAATACAGTTCTATAAGCGGGGTGGACGTGATTGCGAGTATTATTTTTGTCGCTACAGGACTGTACGAACCAGGGGATTGTCCCCACATATATGGATCACCGCTCGACGCTTACACGCTGCGAAAATGTTGGGGGTATGTGCTTAAAATGTCTTTTACTTTCTATCCTCATCGTAAAAAAATTGGACAGTCGCGTCTGGCACCAGACTCTTCGTAAATATCTCACAAGCCACGCAAATTTTCTTGCGAACACCCTCCATCTCCCAAGAGGCACACTTGCGACCTACTTCAAACTCTTCACGACATTCCTCATATCAGGGCTGCTCCATGCAATTGCAGAACATGTGTTCTTCCAGAATTTCGCTGAAGGGGCGACCATTCAATATTTCCTCCTCCAGGCAGTCGGCATCACGTTCGAAGACGCGGTTATTGGTATCGCCTCGCGCTTGGGATATAGGGGATCCAACACCTTCAAGTTGATTGGTTACTTGTGGGTGTTCGCGTGGTTCACCTTTTCCCTGCCGATGTGGTTGGATTCCCACCGGGCGCACTCTGGAAAGATGTATCACCAGGATTTCAGTCTTGTTCAATTCATCAAGTCCTTTTGTAAAAGTGGCGGGATTTTCAAAATGGCCATGTAATTCATGCCTTTTATCTTATACATCCCTTTCCATAGGATACATAGAGGCTCATACCACGTTCCCTATTGGTTACTAATTACCTAGTCGATTAGATCATTACCTAGAGTATCAGTAAAAGACTACTAAGTAAATTATCTAACCTTTACAGTGCAGTCTAGGTTGACTCGGATCTCTACCATCTTAGTTTCTTGACTTCCATCCCGCACCTTCCGTCATAACCAGCCAGTGTAACCTTTTTGAACTGAAAGCTTCAGGAGCCTTACGAGCAGCAAATTTTCTTTCGTCCAGGGGCTTTGTGAGGGTTGGGGCGGAACTTGGGAGTCCATGAGGCCATTGAAAACGAGAATAATAATTTTGGGTCATCTAATTAGATGGTCCCTAGATCAGCCATTACAGTGCTATTGGTGGACTGATTACTCGGCCCAAGGAACGTGAAACTTGTTTCGTGGCGGTCCATAGTGAAGAACTTCAAGGACGACACGCGCCGACCCATGAGGCTTATCTTAGAGTGTCCAGCACGTGGTCGAGA
>Ga0307517_10005895_pt1 | contig 18287 bp, 17 predicted proteins | sample 23_EM_MG_FD_194515 | JGI IMG/M metagenome (GOLD analysis project Ga0307517, IMG submission 194515) | Populus trichocarpa ectomycorrhiza microbial communities from riparian zone in the Pacific Northwest, United States - 23_EM | ecosystem: Host-associated > Plants > Roots > Unclassified | place... | reverse complement strand
ACTTTTCAGTGAGAGTTGAACTGATAAGTAACCAATTGCCAAACATTAGTGAATTTTTTATTTGTATTTTAGCACATGGTGAGCGTGCGTGACTGGGTAGTGCACGCTAATTAAATTTGATTAGTATGTTTCCCTTGTCCGTAGCGGTTAATATTATTTTAAAAAATTATTAATAATGTCTTATAGCTATGCTAGACTCAAGCTGCTTGAACTTGATGGTCATGTCAGATCCATGCACCTTGAGTCTGACAGCTTTATCAGGTCTTAGTGATTGTTGGAGTTTGTCAAATATATCTGATCCAACTTAATATCAAATTCAAGATATGGCATTCATGTATGATCTAACTAAACTTGGGTCAGATATTTTGCCAAACCCAACAAAACTTTGGGTCTTGCATGGTTGCTAGACCTAATGTGTTTGGGTCTGACAACATATCTGATTCAAGATTACTTCGATAATCATAATAACAACAACAATAATAAAATAATAATTATATTAATAATACTAAAAAAATAATAATAACAATAATAAAAATCATACTAATAATAATAAAAATAACAACAACAATAATAATAATAACACTAATAATAACAAAAACAACAACTTGGGTCTAACATCCATACCTGGTCCAACTAAACTTTGGGTCATGTATGGTAGTAAGACCAAAGCATCTTAGATCAAGCATTGTTGACAAAGCTAAAGTGCTTGAATCTAGCAACATGTCTGATCCAAATTTAGTTGAATCTGACAACATCTCAGACTTAAGATGATTGGGTCTGCAATTAATACCAGTTTAATAATAATAACAACAACAACAACAACAACATTAATAATAATCTACTAATAATAAAAATAATAATAATAGCAACAACTTGGGTCTGACATCCATGTTTGACCCAATTAAACTTGGGCCAAACATGTTGTCAGACCCAACTAAACTTGGGTATGGTATGGTTGTCAGATCCAAGTTTAGTTGGGTTTAGCAACATCCCAGACCTAAGATGCTTGTGTCTGCAATCCATGTCTGAACCAAGTTTTATGTTTTAATTAGATTGTGCTTATTTTTAAATGATATTAGATATGTTTTGTTTATAGAGAGGTAAGTATGATTCATCTTTGATTTTTTTTTTTAATTTTATATAGATTAATTTTTTTAATATTGATTTTTTTTATAGGATTTTTAATAAGTGTAGCCTTGCATTGTTTTTTTTTATATATAATTATTATTCAATAAATTCAATAAGTTCGATTGGGTTTAGTATAATGTTTACAAATCTAACTTCCACTGTCATTACCATAACGATTTATATTGTTTGTGAATCGGCCACAACAACGCATGAGCCATCTATCTAATGAATATCTATTTTAACACTACTTTTTTTTTTTTTGCCATACTAAAAAACATATAATTATATCCAAGTATTGATGTTTAATCTCAATATATTTTAAAGCTGTTCTAAGATTATGCAGACAATTTAAGATTCTTAGAATTTGATAAATAAATAAAAACCCTTTCAATGTTGAAGAAAATGTTACAAAGGGAAACTCATTTGTATCTAAAATGCCTTTAATTATGATTAAAAAAAGGTTTTCTAAAATAAAAACTACGAAATTAGAGAAATAATTATATAAAATATGGGGTGGTAATTTTTTAGCACGTGAATAATATTAGTGTTATTATTTAGCTTTGTCCATTTTGTTCTAAGTTTCTTTTTTAATATTCTATGTCTAATTTTTAATTTTTTTTTCTAATTTAACCATCTTTTCTGATTAGTAATTCATGACATTTTTGGTATAAAAGGAAGGTTGTCAAATCTTCCAACTTTTATAAAAAAAATTTAAAGTTTCATGGTACTTCAATAAAATTATTGTAATTTACCCTTCAATATGATTATAACAAAAAAAAAAAAAGAGGGTTTGTACAATTATCAGAATCAAATGACTTTTTCTTGAGTTTTAAAGTGAAAATTAATGCAAAATGAAAATTAATATTAGACGAGAAAAAAATGAAATCTCAATATTTCAACAAATTTCTTTTTATATAAATAGTTAATTGTCCATGCAATGCAAGAGCAAGCAACTAGTAATATATTAAAAAACAAAATATCTTGCTTTAAATCGTTAATAATTTATGAATAGGTGACACTAAGTGGATAAAAAATATTAAATTAAATACTGTTTATTTATAACAATTTTCAATTTTTTTGGTTTAAAAATTAAAAATATCATATAACTAAACTATAAACTTTGGGGACTAAAATATAGTTATGCGTTTTGGTTTAAGGAATCTACTCGATCGGTGTCTATTTATGCACTTGTTTGTGATACTATAGGATATAGGGACTAAACTATACTTATGCTTTTGGTCTTTAAGCACTTGTTTCTGAAATTATAAACTATAGGGACTAAAACATACTTATGCTTTTGGGTTTAAGGATCTATCATTAGAATTCTATACGATGGGTGTCTGTCAAAGCATCCACAGAGGCTGTTTCACGACTGCTGCTGTGGTGGTTCTGTGTTGGAGCTGTTTGGGTTGGGTACTTGAGCTACGAGATGGTGGTGGTCTAGGTCATGGTGTTCGGGTGGTTTAGTGGCTGGGCTTGGTGTTAGGGTGTTCGGGCTGGGTGGTTTAGTGGCCGGACTTGGCTGGTCGGCGGTGTGGCGGCGGCTTTCATTTGGCAGCGAGGCACACTCACTAGCTTTTGCTGGAGGTACTCTACTCAACTCTCTTCTCTTCTACTACTCGACGATTACACTTTTAAACTTGATGTTTATTATTTCTTTCTATATTAAAAACAAAAAACTTATCGTTGGGTTATCAACTTATAATCCATCTCCGCCACAAAAATCTTACAATTTGCTTATATATTGGTTGCTTCAATCTTGTCATGCCATTGCTTAGTTTCAGCCCAGCAACCCTCTAACAATTTCCCAGATCATTTTTATTGAAGTAGAAACACAATCAGATTCATGATTTTTGTTTGGTGGGGCTTGCAAGTAAGCAGTCTTTCAACTACAGGCTAGTAGAGTTGATGGTAGGGAAACTTAGAACTTTTTATTAAAAACATCTCTTCTTATGTACTAAAGAAGTTTCGTGACTGGGATGGTTAGGTTCTTTCCATTGTCCATGGCAACATCAATTTGTACATTATTGTTTGGTGCAACACTAAGAACTGAATTTAGAACCCTTTCCCGGCGTGTTGATGACTCTCTAGTACCCTTAGTGTTTCTGTAGCAATTGGTGTGTGTTTTTTGCGATCCATACACAATATTTCCCTTGATTGCAGCCATGCTGGTTGTTCTACTGTCTCTACTTATTCCTGTGATCCATACGCAATGTTTCCCTTGATTGAGAACACGTGAAGCAATCTCTGCAGGCTTTCTGAAGATTTACTCTTGGATTTATAATTTAAAAAATAACTTATTATTCATATTCATGAACTCATGTTTTACTCATGTGATTGGGATGCTTAAGGGCTTTGTTTTTGTGTTTATATAAACACGAATCAAATGACAAACTTTTGTTGCATAAATATACATAAAAAAAGTGCTGATGTTTCCTCTTTTTTTTTTTTAATTTGAAATTCTCTTTGACAAGGTAGAAATCTCATAAATTGTAGCTTGCAAGGTGCTATTCCGGATTTTACTGTCAACTTATTGCCTCTATACACGAATTTGAATCACACAACAAAACAGTGTGCTTTCATCTCTCTTCATCTTCTGCTCCCCCAGTCCAAAAGAACCACGCTCGCTGCTCTTCAATGGAGCATCAGTTGCTTCACACATGCCTGCAATCTCTCAATGACAACAATAATCCTCTCTCTCTACAAGCCCTAGCTTCTCTTCGCTCTCTAATAATCAACCCTAACACCTCTGATTCCACGATCTATTCAATCCTCGAAACCCTGACTTGCTCTCTCCAACTCCGCACCAACTCACTCACAACTCACCACCACATCCTCAAACTCCTCACTGACCTTGCTTCACACCGCACTCACCTCTCCTCTCAAATCCTCAACACAATCCACTATAGCTCGCTCCTCTTTACAGAGTCAATTCAAATTGCCACCGAGTCACTCACTTCACTCGCTTCGATTGCCAATTCTGATCACAACAAAATCGATGATCAGTTATTTATGTCCCTGTGTTTTGCTGCCACTTCAACTTCCGCTCGATTGCGGCTGCTCAGAAATGGAGAGAGGTTAGGCATAGGGATGCACGTGCTGTTTACTATGTTTTTAGGGTTTACGGAAGATCCTTACCCATATGTGAGAAAGGCTTCTTTGGATGGATTGCTAGGGTTGTGCAAAAGTGGCAATGTTTTTGAAGATATCAGTGTGATTGAAGGTTGTTATTTCCGTGCTGTTGAGCTTCTACAAGATAATGAGCATTCAGTACGCTCTGCTGCAATCCGCGTGGTAAAAAAGAAAACCGATCCTTTAATTTTTTTCTGATTTACCGTGTTTAATTAAAGCATGGTAAAAAAATAATCACTTAAGATTTAACTAATTTATTGTTGTGAATATTCGGAAAAAAAATTCACTGCTGTGAATGCAGGTAAGTGAATGGGGGCAAATGCTTATAGCAGCAAAGGAAGAGAATGATAAAATAGATTGGTCAAATCAAGTATTTGTGCAGGTATTTTTATCAACATTGTTGTGCTGCCTGTTTTTTCTTCTGAGGATTTTTGGGAAGTTGATGGTTGCTCGTACAACCTGTACAGAATTTTTGGTTTAATTGCTTTGTTGGGTTTATTTGAATGTAGGGTCTAATGAATTTTTCAGTGAAAAGACAGAATTTTAAACAAATGTACAATGTGGGGTTAAAATAATCACCTATATGATAGCAGATTTTAATGCTGCTGAAATAGATGTTATGAAAATACAGGATACGACATGGAAACCTGAGCTTAATTTAAGAGTTTTATGTAATTTACACTAACAATTTTTATTTCTTGGTAGGGTGTAAACTGCTTTTTTCATATATGTGAATACTCCTGCTGCCTGTTTTGACTGCAATGGCATCTATTTGTGTCTATGAATAATTAATAGTAAGTTTTTTTCCACTCTTAAATATATTATGAATGTGCTCGCAGCTCTGTTCTATGGTAAGAGATATGAGTGTGGAGGTCAGGGTGGAAGCTTTTAATGCTCTTGGCAAGATAAAGTTGGTGTCTGAGGACATTTTATTGCAAACTATATCAAAAAAAGTCCTAGCAATCATGAAAGAGAAGAACTCTCATGGTCAGTGTACAGCAGAAAGGTTTGAGATTTTGGCATCTAGTTATGCTGGAGCTTTTGTGCATGGGCTTGAGGATGAATTCCATGAGGTAACTTGGGTGGAACATTTTGTTGCACTGAATCTTATAGTTGTGCATAATATGATACATCTTTGAGAGAGTAATACCCTTTTCTTTTCTTTTTCTTTTTCTGGATCGAATAGTTATTATTTATGGTTCACAACAATTGTCCTTGCCAAAGCGATATACTTTTAAAACTGATTGGATCCTTCATATGTTCTCTCTATTCATGCATGTATAGGTGTAGAAGATGGTTGGGATTTAAAAATACTGTGGAGTTTACCATAATGGACCCCCCTTTTTTATTTCATATTTAATGTCAGCAGCCCAAGTTGTGTTTCCCAAATACCTGACTACTATGATTATGACACTTTGTGCTTGCTTGAAGGTGCGAAAATCTGCTTGTAACTCTTTGCGCATTCACACTATCCTCTATGCTGAGTTTGCTCGTCGGTCCTTAAGCTTGTTGATGGACATGTTGAATGATGATTCAATGGCTGTAAGGTTAGAAGCTTTAGAAACACTGCATCACATGGCAACCTTTGAGTGTCTGCATGTGCAAGAGATACACATGCACATGGTAAGTTTTCCAATCCTTCTTTACAAATCCCGAATAAATATTGCATTTGGTAGAATATTTAGATGCTCAACACCTTCAGTCCACTTTGATGAGGATAAGAAGTCTTTCTAGTGACATGGTGATACTGGCTGTTTAAATGTTCATTTGTGACATTTCTTTTGTAGATGCTCCCAAAAAACTCCTTTATATCTCTCTCTCACACAGCATGCCCATGATTCACCCTCCTCCCACAGCACGCACATGGGTGTTAGCTTGTTTACATATATGTGCATGCATGTATGAATGTATTACACACAAATCATTAGCTTTGGGATTGGCTCCTTTTATTTTTTTTTTCTCCTATATCACACTATGTTTCACTTTATATTTTTTTTGGTTTATTTTTTAAACCAATTATATATATTTGAATGCTATGACTTGCTCAGATTTTTTTTAATCACAAGTGTGGTTGCCTATAATGCAAGTGTTGCTTGATTTTGCAGTTTCTGGGCTCTCTACTTGATAACTGTGATCTAATAAGATCAATCGCAAGAAAAATTTTTAAATTGGTGAAGCTGTCCGATTTTAAATTATTTAGATCATCTATTCATGGCCTCCTTCAGAACTTGGAGAGATATACAAAGGTTAGCTGTTCCTCACTTTACTTTTCTGTTTGTTACAATCCTCCCTGCCTCCATCCCTTCCAACCACAAGAGGTTAGGGGGGAAAGAAAGAAACAAGCAATCTTGCGAGATGTCCTTAAAAGAAAAAAAATCTTATGCATCTCCGAATATGAAAATGTGATTCTTGATCTGTTTCTTTAATTTAACATGTTGGAAATTTCCTTTCTTCTAGGATGAAGCTGATGTCTTCTCTATTTTGTTTTTTATGGGTCGAAGCCATGGGAACTTTGCTGCTCGTGTTGTCAAGGAAGTTTCTCAAGAGGTTAGCATGATTAATTGGACTATACATTCTTGATCACGCACTTATCAGTCCCCATAATTGAATTTCTATGGTATATAGGTTTTTTTTTCCCCACAACCCATGGTTTATTTTTTTTCATGTTCATGGCAATGCCTATTTTTCTCTTTGTTTTGCTGTCAATGCAACATTTATGACCACTTTCAACTTTAAATAGAAGAAGAAGAAGAAGAATCCTTTGTTGAGTTGACTCGTTTTCTTCTTCTTCTTCCCCTTGTATCTCTGTTAATAATTATCCAATATCTAAAATCATTTTGTTTTCATCAATGGATACTACTGTACATTATTATGTTTTCATACTAGTATCTGCTTTATAGAGTTTTATTGTTCACTTTCTTTGAATCCAGATAGAGCCAGTTTTGGAGGGAAAATTGGTCTTGGATAGTGCAAGAGTAGCTGCGTTTCTTGTACTTGCCATCTCAGCTCCACTCTCACAAAATCAGAATGGTCAAAACATTCCACCTAGATTATTTTCTTATGCAGTAACCCTGCTAGGGAGGATCTCTTCTGCTTTGAGAGAAGTTGTAGACCAAGATACACTTTTGGCATATTTGTCTCGGTGCAGTAGATCCTCCACTCGTGGCACAGAAGTGGAGGAGTCGTCATTATTGCCAGTTGTTGATGATGCTGTTTTAACTCATAGCAGAAAGGATGTCAATAATCCCGTTGGGGTGCCCATGCTACAAACTGGCAATGAAACTTCCAAAGTTCAGCCTGTGATATCATGTGAATTAGAGGATTTAGCAACTTCAATTGTAGAATGCCAGGCAGACGAGCTTGACGAAGTCATGAAATCTGTGAACCTTATCCTTGCAAGGGTCAGAGATGCCTGGCTTTTGGTACAATCAAGGTGCACCAATGTAGCAGTGAGAGCTCTGAGGTTGTACTTTAATTATATGTAAATTTTCCTTGCTGTATTTAATGCCCCTGTAATGTTTTATACTAATTTTTTGCTCATGCAGGGATTGCAAGAGAGAATTGGCAGTGTTAACCTCTGCATCGCTTGAATCTGCTGGTATATTGGCATTTACGATGCAATACCTCCAGGTAATGAAACTGTTTGCTAAGATATGGGAGCACGTTGTATGGAAGATAAGGTCCGATGAAACAGGAGGACTGGAATATCTATTTGGGAAACTAGACGTGAGGCTCAGAGAACTGAGGTATAGATATATAGGGTTTTCCAAGGAAGAGGAGTTGTATGTGTTGGAGCTTATAGTTGTGGCCTGTATGTTAAGGTTATCCAAAGTTGAAATCTGCTGCTCTCCTACTACATTGAAAAAATTGTCTGCTATAATTTCACATATAGAGATTCTCAATGATAAAGGACCCATGGAACCATCCAATATTTTAATGGACGCTAAGAAAACAGTGCATGAGATTGAGTCTTCTAAAGCTGGTATCTCATGCAGTCTCTTCCTGATTACAAACTTAGTTGATTTCTTCACCCTTAAGCAGTTTAGTTTATGCCCAAGAGTAAGGCATATAAATGCAGAACTGGATGTTCCTGGTAATGATTCTGAAAATCCTCTTCCTTTTGTCTCTGGACTACCTGTGGCTATACCTCTGGATATTACTTTATACAATGTCAGTAGTGAGAATAGGTTGTGGCTTACGATAAGAATGAGTCAGGAGTCAACTCAATTTGTCTTCTTAGATTCGAACATATTAGGAGGCTGCAATGAGGTCAAGAAATTTACATTTATGGCACCCTTTTACAGAACTCCAAAAGCTCGTTCATTCTCATCATGGATTAGTATAGGCATGGAATGTGCTCTTGAGGATTGTCACTTAGTGAAACACTGTGGAGGTCCAAAACGCAAATTGGTTTATCTTTGCCAGGAAAAAGAAGTTCATTTGTGCTTGGTTCGGAGGGACTGAATGGCTTTTTGATATTTCATATGTCACAGATCCTCATTGCATTTGTCCTCTGTTTGCTGGAAGCTGGATTCATCAGTTGATCATAGACCTTGTTTTTATCTCATAATCATTGTGATGGTACGAACCAGACTCTTATATATGGGAAAATGGTCTAGATATTCTTTTGATAAGTATGCATGAACAAGGATAGTGTGGAGAACCTCGTTTTTCTTCACATCAGATTATCTTGATGTCAATCTTCCCCTCTTGGTTGATTTGTAAAAGCTCTGACCACTGCTACACTTTCAAAACTATGCGTGTAAAATTACAGAAGTGGATGGTTTTCCCTGTGGATCATGCGCTGGTGCCTGCTGATGTCCAATGCTGGGTTGTCTTATGAAAGTTATGTGTTGGACACTTGTGAAAGTTATGTGGTGGACAATTTTAAACCTTAAGCCTTTCTGTCTTTATTGCTGTTTCCTTAATTAGTTTTCTAGGTTGCGTTACTTGGGATAAAGTTGTTGAAGGTCTTTTCATGGATGTAAGAGGTATGTTGTAAACCCTGGAAGATTCTGGATATTGCTGATAGTACTCATTCTTAATGGTATGCTTTCAGGCCCTCAAAATTCTGAATTTCTTTTTTCAAAGGTATATATTCTGTCTTGTTATAACATTTTTGTTTTTTGAAATTATGCTTATGCTGTACACATACTTTTGTAAATGAGTTCTACAGCTAAAGAAAGGAACCAGCCATGCACTAACGTTGAAAGCAATTGTTACATTTTTAGCTCCTAACCGCATGTGCCTCTCTAACTTCTTAAAGTTTGAATCATTTGACAGGTCCTTGAAATCGGAACTCAGAGGTCGATTAAATACAGTAGGCTCCAGATAGATTTAATTTTAAGTATCAACAAGAACAAAGAGCCCCACAAAATTAAGTTAATTCGGTGCCTGAATTCCTCTGGTGATATCGTTGCAGATTTACAATTGATTTTTATGTTCGTTCTGTGTATTTTCTTGAAATTTGTTGGTTTTGATGTTAATACAGCGGTAACATCTGCTATGCTGATGTTAATGAACCTTCATTGGTCTTTAATGTATGAACAATTGCAGTTTGTAATGATGGGTCTTATTGCTCTTAATGTCAAATTCTTGAAATCACGTTTCTAGTTTCTTATTAGATTTATGTATTTGGTAATATGGTGGAAGGGTTTTTTTTTTAATTAAAAATGCATTGAAATGATTTTTTTATATAATTTTTTATTTATTTATTTTTAATATTAGAATATCAAAATCATTGAAAAACACTATTAATTTGATATTTTTTTATGTTGAAAACACCTTGAAAAGAACTTTAAAAAGCGGGTTGAGTCGGTTGAATTACATTATCACCAAATGAAATAATTGGATACTGATTCCACGGTTGAAAATCAAAATCATATAGTAGTGTACCTTGTTAAGGATACAATCATATACATCTTATGTTTGTGGCTGTGTTAACCTGTGAATTGATGTGAGTTTGAATCATAGTAGGCAGATTTTCCATGTCCTCGCAGATGAGGAAACTAACCATAACCATTGCGCAGCAAATGGTGAGGTCAAAAGGGAGGAAATTATCAGGAACATTAATCTCACTTGCAGCATGGATTGTTGTTGGCTTTGTTAAAAAAACAAAAAATTCTTGCACCCTTTTTGTGTTCCTTGACGAGCCTTTTGACCTTCTCTCATAATCCTTCACCACTGCATGGACCTGAAAGATTCTTTTAAGCCTGGGCTGGTCAAATCCATGGACCTGTCCTGTTTAATCAGAGGTTCACCACTGTTTCAATTCAAGGATTGTTGTTAAATGCATTGGTGTAAAACTCGGTCGGCCTGATGGGTTAACCCACAACCTTGACCAGGGTTTACACAGAAAAAAACAGGGTTGCAATTAGTTAGTGTGGTAAAACTCATGTGATATGTCAGGTTAACCCAGTTGATTCAAACCGTCGAGAAATTAAATTAATGAGCTGGTATCACGATGGGCATTTTAAGATACAACCCCAGCATGTTCAGACTTCATATGTCTTGTTCAGTCCCTTCCACTTGTTCAGGAGAGTCTAGCCCCTTTTGGATTGGGACCCCTCCAGAAATCGAAACCTGTGTTTTATACAATAGTCGCATGCAAAACAAGAAAAGGCCGAAAGGAGTTGATGTCGGTGGCAGTCTAGACGCTAAAACTATGTTCCTATCCCCTCCCTTTGAGCCCACAAATTATATTTATAAAAAGAAATGTTTTGGATATCAGAAACGTATTTGATGCAGTATAAAGTTTGTTTCTTAATTTATTTACTTTTTACATATGCTTACACATGCAAAAGCCGAAGAGGCTCCATTTCTTGAGCTTTGCATGGACCTATCTCATTCATAGGGTTACCAAACGAGCCATAGCCATAAAATTACAAACAAACGTTGAGATCATTTCCCCAGTCCATTTTCCCTTTTCTATGATTTCATTCTTCTTCTGTAATGAAAAAAATATGATTATCAGAGAGAGAGAGAGAGAGAGATTCCCTTCTAATTCAATTCTAACATCTAGCAAGAAAAGAAGATTGAAGGTTCATATCAACAAACTGATGAAAGGAGAACTGCAGTCACGATCCCATCTTTGCAAACAGAATTCAAGATCAAGCACAAAAAGCTCAGAAAGTGACCGAGACAACTGCCATTGTTCGTGGTATTTCCCTTGATGATCTATTTGATGACGGGATTACTGTTTTTTACATACTTGAACAAATTCTATATTGCCTGTTGCTTGCATCCCACGTCCTGATCTAAAAAAAACAAAACACTTTAGGCTTCTAATGGCCAATCATCATACCAATTTCTTAACTCTCAAAAAGATTATCAACCATTTCCATGATTTACAAAGCAATAGCAGACAAAAAGCATCTTTTCTTGATGGCCGTGGACTTCTTTTCTTGCCATCCCTGACCCTGCTTGAAATGTTCAACCTGCCATTTCGTAGGGGGTTAAAATAAATATGTGAAAAGACAAAGTAATGTGGAAGGTAACGTGGAGATATTTGCAGAAGGTAGCATACGGTATCTATCATGTTCTCATCAGATTCCAGCCCTCCAACAACATATATCGATTCCTTAATGGCGGCGGCGGCGGCATAGCCTCTAGGCTTGTTCATGGGTTCCCCAGGGATCCACGAGTCAAGACGAGGATCAAATATTTCTGTGCTTGAAACCATTGTGCTTCCATCATAACCACCCAAAGCATATCTAAAAAGGGAATTTTCCATAATTAATAGCATGCATGCATCCTGAAGCAGATACTAAAAAACCACAGATGGTGAAATTCATCAAGTAGCATAATTCAAACCAATGAGAAAATAGCCGCCTAAAAGCAGCTGGAATGGTGCAACCGTTATTTTACATCTCTAATTATCGAAAATTTGGGTCTCTTCTCTGCAGCCTAATTAAGGAGGATTACTTCTCTGCTGGGATGGTGAAACTCAATATATTTAAACACCAAATTTTTAATTTGGGTAGGACTACTATTTGCAAGCTCATTAATATATTACACAAACTGCTGCCTTTAACATAGTAAGAAATGAAAACTTACAGTTTTTCATTCAAAACAACCAATGAATGGCAGCCCCTCTTTGCATTCATGCTTGCAATTCTGCTCCAAGAATGTTCTCTGGGATCAAATCTTTCAGCAGTCCTGAAAGAATAAAAGGTAGTCAGCCATTATAATGGATTTTTTTATGTGAAGGGCCTATTTCCAAAATGTTCCTAGCAGATTAAACACCCACAATTTCCCTTCAAGACAGAGTAAAAAATCTGTAAACTACAGGCTCCTGAGGCAAGATTATCTAGTTGAAAAGGAACTACAAAGCAAAAAAATTAAACTTCAAGCAGGCTCCACCTCTATGTGAGTATTAACTCGGGAAACTATTGTCAGAAACAGCAGACATCCTCAACTCCCATATCCTCAATCTCATCTCAATCATTTATGCACATAAATGTGCTCGCTTGCATGTGTGTTTGCAGGTATTCATGCCAGTATTACATGCATCATAAATTTGAGTGAAGTTGCTAGCATAGAACATAAGACTAGTGATGAAACAAAAAGGAATGGCATGTTACAATACTTTGAATAATCACTCCCATCAAATCCACCAGTTGCATAAAGTACACCATTGAGTTCCACAGCTGCAAGAGCAAATCGCTGGAACAAAACAAGGAAACAGTAGAACAGCCTTTAATCAGGTTATCCAAACATATCAAATCCAATGAAAGAGTTACTCGAGGTCATGAAAAGCAGACTTGAAAGGAAAAGCCAAAAAAAGAAAAACTAAATACAACTATGTAAGAGGCACATGGGAAATCACAAGCAAATGAACCTGCTATCACAAACTTCATCCTTGACTAAGGGTATAACTGCCAAGTTCTAAAACCTTTGGAACTTCAAATCAATCCAAGAAGATCCACCAATAGAAAATATAAAGCAAGACAAGCAGTGACTTCTACCTTCTGTAGCAGCGACCTTGTTGGGATCCACTTTCCAATATCTAAAACAAGCATTTCAACATCTGCAAAGCATTCAACCCCATTTCCACCACCCATGGCAAATATTTTGTCATTTAAAGTAGCCCCAGCCAAACTCCCTTTCTTCCCAGTCAACGATGGGCGAGGGGTCCATTGATCATTTGCTGGATTGTATGATTCAACTTCATATGACATGAAAAAAAAAATGTTAAGAGAAAAACAAGTTTTAGTAAAAAACAAAAATTAAGAAACAGTAACAGAGCTCATACCCGTGTCATACCACAACTGGCCATTCCCACCACCAAATACATAAAGCTCTTCATGAAACTGTACAACTGAAGCATATGACCGGACAGAGCTCATGGGCCTCAAAGATTTCACTACATCTTGAGAGGGAAAATATAAACTGAAAGTCGACAACCACGATTCACCATCATATCCCCCCATCAGATGGATGGCATCAGTAGGATCCAATTGCTCCTCGTCAAACAAATTATTGACTGTTTCATCAATGTCTGCCTTGGAAGGATTAGACATGGATTCCAACATCATACACCGATCTTTCAACTGTTGAATTTGTTCTTCAGCCTCAACCTGAAATGCCATCCAGAAAGCCAGTCATAAAAAATACACAGCATATAAATGTAAAGGGACAAATACAAGCATGGACTGGTATCCATGAACATTGTGCCATAAGCTAAAGCAGATTTTCTAAGGATGAGATGCAGAGTTTATGGCAGGGGAAAATATCATAGAGACCTAAATTTGAATATTTAACGTCGCAGAAACAGATGCAAATCTATGATGAAGTCCATAAAGTAAAGTAGAAATGAGACAAACATGCCACATGTTCAAATCTTTGATCAGTTTAAGGACTCTAATTATAGAGCAACAGTACATGGAGATTGTCTTGGGTATATCATCTGCCAAGCTGAAGCCCTCCTCCAGGAAACTAGAATAAAATTATGTATCCAATTTCTAATCTACTCTTATACAAAAAATTTTTACTCTACAAATAGTTATTTAGGTGCATGTAATCGATTGCAGTGGGTCTCTTTGTCTCTAACAAGCAATACCAAATTGCCTCTAATTTCAGCATTTCTAGTTTAGCCTCTATGGAAATATTAATTTCATATCAACCTTTTTTTCCCTAGAATTCGTTGCCAAACATCAATCCACCTAATATAGTTATATACAACAGTTACGGAATTGCAAAGTAAATTTTGTTCCTACAAATAACAAAGGCCATTACCAGTTAAAGACCAGTCCCTTCAATCACTCAACAAAAATATTGTAGCCAGTTCAATCCCACAGGATGTCCAATTACTTACCAATTGGCATGGCAAACTTCAATCTGCCTGAAGTTAAATAAAAAAAGGCATTTCAACATCTAGAACATAGCAACTACAAAAACAGAAGTCTTGAGGCACTTAAACAATACCAGCTTCTGTTCTAAATAACCCATCTTCAGAGTTTGTTCTGTTCTAAAAGCCTTAAGCTCTTCCATCCCTTTAGCCAACTACAAATATAGACAGAACAAAAACAGCATGAGAGAGAAATGACTATCATTGAATAAAATGTTGTCATCCATGACACGATTAAGATGAATAAATAACAGAAAAACTCCACCTGAGCAATGGTAGATTGACAAAAGGTACAAGGATTGACATCATTCTTTTCCTCTGAACCCATCTGCTCCTCTGCAGAAGCCTTCTCCTCCAAGTGCATATCATGTAAAGGAGGAGAATCTTCTGTGCCATCCCTCACAGAAGAGGCTTGAGGTTCAGATCTGAGAGCCAATTCTTGCAGCTTCTTGAATATTAGCTCTTTCTCTTCTTGTTCCACTGCTGTCACACCCAACTGATCTTTCACTGGTTGATTATCTACATCTGAAGAAGCAATGTGTGTAGAATCTGATTTTGTACTTGAATTATCAGTGTGGTCAATTTCTGAAGCAGGCAAGTTGTCTCCTTCATCTTCCTCTCTTGATTTAGACAAGGGACCAGGTTGGAACATGTTTCTCCACTTCTCTATCTTCTGTGTCAGTACACAGGTGCCAGGGGAAACAGCTAAAGATGCTAATAAGGACATCAGCTTACTGGTTTGAACATGATCAAGCTCAAACCAGAAATGATTATGATTGTAGTAGTTATCTGCAATAATCGGTTTAAACTGTTCTTCACGCAGTGGTTGACATTGCAGCCGCACGTGAATTTGAACCTTGTTGACCAAACCATAATTTCAGAAGAACAGTATTCTTGATTATAATGCAAAGTCTTCTCCATATAACCTTAATGACTAAAAAAATCTGAGTATTTAAGACAAACCTTCAATTAATACCTGGGAAGGATATGGTGTTCTTTGTGCACCATCACTGGTCCAGCCATACGGGTTTATGTTCATTTGGCCAGGGCTAGCAGCCTCATATATCCCATAAAGTTTCCTGTCACTATAGTTGAATAGGAAGAGAGGCAGGCCGGGATCAACATTCTTTACATAAGAAAAATGCTGACCCGGTAAACCTGTTCAAATTGAAAGAAAAATTTTATGATTCCTGGGATACAAATGTGAGCCTAATAATCTACCACCCTTTAACATGCTTCTCAATAAATATTATATTTTATAAAAATGCTCATTGTTCTCCTCCGATGCTTCACTATTTATGAGCATAGGGGCCAAGATAAACACCAGAATCCTCGCATTAAAAAATATTTCATAACATAGTGAATTCGACATGCATGAATTCATTACCAGTTACATTACTAAAGCATGATCTTACCAAATAGTAATAAGAACATCTAAGAGGTACTATAAAACAAACAAGGTAATCAAACAAATGCAGAGAACTGACCAAAGAGTTGTTTGGATAAGCACTCTCTTATCGTATTGTTCGTACAAACAAATATTACACCTCCAAGCTGACTCTTCTTCAAATTTCTAGCATACATATTGTCAATCGCCAGATTACTTGACACCCGCCCACCTTTTTCCATCGAAAAATGCCTGTGCTTTCCTCCCTGCTACCATCAATCACAACATTAATGGTCAACCTCAAAGACCCCTCCAAGTTTCCCAAAAAGCAAAAAAAATAATGTCAAATACAAAGAACAAAACATTAATTTCATGCCTTCTCCATGTCCAATTCAAAGCTTACGATCAATCATTTCTCATGACAAAAGACATTAAGCATTGAAGAAAAGAAAACGTTTGTGAGGCATAAAATCGAACACATGGTAGACTACATGTTAGTCACACACAAATTTAATCACAAACTCTTAAAAAAAACACATTATTATTTTTTATGAATTTAAAAAGAAAATTACTAAAGTAAATTAAACAGAGAAGGAATGAAGAATCGCACAATCTGTCCAGAGAAATAAATGTATTAAAACCCTAATAAATTCCAAATTCTCTCAAAAAATATTTCGATGCCCATGCCAAAATATCAAAAAAAAAATCAAAATCGGTTCATATTGTTAGATACAGAGAAAAGAGGGAGAGAGAAGAGAGAATCGCACTGTTGAGGGAGTGGGTTAGGGTCAGAGAGTGATCGAGTGAAGAGAGGTTTAAACTTTAAAAGGAAAAGGAAACTCTCTCTCTCTCTCTCTCTGGAACAAAGCAAGGGAACAGAGTAAGGCTTTCGTCCCTATGCAGTATCCCACATCGGATGGATATAAAGCAACATAAACGTTTATATTCACTGGAGAATATTCCACTAGCCAATCCACCGTGAGTCGGAGTGAATGGGTCGTTACGAGACCCAGGAAAGTCCCCGGGCCCAATTCTGCAGAAATGCAGCCCTGGAAACGGGGTCTCTTCGTGCATCGAGTCTCTCCGTGCCTTGCGCAGGGAGGGCTGAGACGCGTGTGGAGCCTTGACCTGATGCCGAAGTAACTTGGCCGAATGTTCTACAGTTATTCACTCGGTTCATATTAGTCTGTGGACCAACAGAACGGGGCTTATGACTCATGGTGTCCTTTTTCTCCCTCTTCAAAGGCCCATGGCTTTCATGCATATATTTTTTTCTTCGAGCCAGTGTGAGTACAGTATATAAAATTGGACCGAAAAGAAAAGGGTAGGTCTAGTTTGTTAGGCATAAAATAGGACATCAATAGGATTTACTCTGTATATAAACGATGTTATTTTAAAAGGCAGTCGGGTTTTTTTTACCAATTAACTTGCCAAATAGTAAAAATAAATTGATTTTGAATTGATTTTTTTATACCTAAAATGAGTTAGGAGAAGGGTTAACTAGATTTTGAATCGACCTGACCAAGTATAGTAATATAATGATCAACATATATTTTATTGGGTTTAAATATTTGACAATTCAACCACTTTACCTTACATGTGCGTATGAATATTTACATTTTACAAATATTTTGTTTTGATAAAATACAGTTTAATTATTGTATTTTTTTTTCAATGACAATTTAATACAATGTGTACTGGTCTTGTACAAAATGACAAATTTAGATAGTGTTCTGCATTGCTGTTTTGCTGTATTTTAAAATAAAAAATTAAATTGTTTTACATTTAAATTATATTTTTATGTTTTTTAATTATTGGTATCAAAAAATAAATTTAAAAAAATTTAAAATAAAAATATTATTTTAAATACATTTTCTAGGAAAACAAAAAACTTTAAAAATCACTGCACCGTTCTCCATAACATCTCATTAATCCCAATGTACTCTTCAGTTTTCACTCTCGCAAAAATTAAAGCCATTGCAGACACCAAATTGTATTGGTATTGCAAAAGCAACAACAACATCAAGCACACCACACCAAATCATATAATTTTTATTGTCTGCTTCATATCCATATTACCCAAATATGGAAATCTAAATCATCTAGGTGGTGGCCCAGTGGTAAGAGCTTGAGACCAAGAGGTTTGCTCTCTTTGTAGTTTCAAGTTCGAGCCCTGTGGTTGCTCATATAATAGCCACCGGAGGCTTACATGGTCGTTAACTTCAGGGCCCGTGGGATTAGTTGAGGTGCGCGCAAACTGGCCCGGACACCCACGTTAAACTAAATATATAT
>Ga0307517_10005894_pt1 | contig 18291 bp, 21 predicted proteins | sample 23_EM_MG_FD_194515 | JGI IMG/M metagenome (GOLD analysis project Ga0307517, IMG submission 194515) | Populus trichocarpa ectomycorrhiza microbial communities from riparian zone in the Pacific Northwest, United States - 23_EM | ecosystem: Host-associated > Plants > Roots > Unclassified | place... | reverse complement strand
AAGATGCAGAGACAATGTACAACCGTGCGCTAGCTGGTAAAGAGAAGGTATGAGGTGCTGAGTACACGTCGACTCTCATCCCCTTTCGACAACCCGGGCTATGGCCCTTCCTTCACCCAGTCCATCAACATCCACCAGCCCACCATTCAAGAACGTCTCCTAAATCATGACACACGATTAGCTTGCAGGGCTTACTAGGGGTCTCACCACAACCTCTGCATTCTAGCACGTTGGCTGCGTAACCTTCAAATTCTCCCAGAGACGAAGCGAACCCAGCTGTCAAGATATAATTGTTAGGAAATTGCCAGTTTTTCACCAGAGTGCAACTAGATTTATTTTCAAAAAAAGAGTTATGTAAAACTATACAATTTCTAATTCAAAAGATTTTTGTTCAAGTGAACACCCATCCTACATCCTTGCCATAAACCCCTTTACAAATCAGAAGTAATCGCCTCCAAAGTCGAAAAACAACTCCGCGAAATCGAAATCCAACAACCCTCCGCCTAATGGATACTTCCACGACTCCACCCGCATCTAGATCTTCCTCATGCTCGAATTCGCAGGCCTACAAACACCTCTTCAAAGCAGGCCGTTTCTCCGAACGACGCAGCTCACACTATATTGACCAGCTTAGCTTTACCTCCATCGCATGCACGTCATCCATAGGGATATCAAACCTGAGAATCTCCTATTGGGTATCAATGGTGAATTGAAGATTAGGGATTTCGCATGCGCCTGGGAATAGGAGACTGACATTGTGTGGCACATTGAATTATTTGCCGCCTCAGATGGTGGAAGGGAAGGAATATACTGAAAAAGTGGATTAATGGGCCCTTGGTGTCTTGACTTTTGAGTTTGTTTCGGGTTTCCTGCCTTTTGAGGATTGGGGGAGTGTGAATAGCATGTCATTCTTTCTCCCTCTCGTTAGTATAATTTCTCTTGCAGATACATACCGCCGCATAGCAAGAGTAGACCTCAAATTCAACACCAGAGGAGCCCATGCGCACCTCTCTGAGGAAGTGAAAGATCTGATCACCAGGGTATGTACGTCTCCCTCTGCCCTCACTCATATTTGATTAGCTCCTGAAAAGAACGATCTTCAGGGACAGACAATGAGTCGCATCAGCATAATTAGATGAAAACAAGCGCACTGCATTTGAATTCTGCACCCCGCTATTGCCCATAGATCATCTGAAGCTTCCGCAACAGAAAGAGTTGCGAGATAAGTTGGGGATAAGACTATAGACCTGGCTCGCGAGCATTGTGCATAAGGGTGCCTCGCGATTAGCCTGAGTAGCTGCAATTTGATCGAGCCTGATTCGGAGCGCCTTTTGGCAACACAACCTCAATAAGTCTGTGCCATTGTCAAAAAACCGAAAAAGAATTGGATAAATGGAACAATAACCCACGACACCTTTTGTGCACAAACAAAATTGCCTGATTTGGTATGAAACGCGACAAGGTCCCAATAAAAATGAGATACGCACATAATAAGACTGTCATCGATGAAAAGCGATCAGCCTTCAGCCTATAAAAAGGGCCCAATTTTTGGGATAGTCCATTCCCCTGCAATGTTCGACTTTAATGACTCTTTCGATCCAACCCTATTTAATTTTTCGGGCTGGTCAAACCACGAGACGCTCTACAGCAGCCACTCCAATGGCACCCATGACCTCCTTCAAGAACCCTCCTTTGCTTCATCCGGCAACATGGACTTCGCCGATTCAATGAACCAACTAGGGCTCACAACTCAGAGCACGGTCATGTCCACAAGGTCATTAATGCCATTATCCATCTTAAATGACCATGGCTAATACCATAAACAGCAGAGAGACGCGAGAGACCTCTGGCGGGGGTACATTGGACCCTTCTTGCCTGTCCCGTTCTTGGGAAGGCGAGAAAAGTCACCAACCTGGAATATGTACCGTGCAATCCAGTGGTGTCAGGCGCCAACAAGCACCCTATTCCCTGCCCTCAAGCACCGCACGAGCTTCCACTTCCACATCTACAATCGGTTGCATACGTCCACGCGGAGACAGCCGCACGCATCGTGCGGCGCCATCACGAAATCTGCGAGCAACAATAGATCAGGTCGATGAGATTATGCTCTTGCTCAATCGGAACACCTCCAGCGAAGGACCCAATGAACTCGTCTGTCCGGTCAGAGGCTGCATTCACAAGCAGCTCAATGGGCGCATACAGGACTTCCGTAGACATCTAGGGACTCATCTCACGAAGAATGGGGAGATCCGTTGCAAAGGAGTGCTTTGGGAGCAATTCTTACGCGATCATCTTCTCTTCCCCAACATATCGATGGAAGAACAGCCCTACACAATACCTGACGAGGACGGACTTTGGATCGGAGGGTGTCTCAAGACTTTCAGCCGTAGGGATGCTCTAAAGCGGCATCTGAGAAAAACTTCTTGCGGGGCATCTCAATCGCAGTCTCGTTTCAATCTCCCTATCTGATATCCTATAGTTTTGTGATCAGAAAACATGGATTATAATCGTTTGGAGTATACTTACCTGTATCATCGTAGTGTTTTGAGAACCCAGTTCAAGTTGTGAATTGACTTCGGATCTCATCCCGTGTGAATATTTCTCGGCATTGTGTGCTGTCAGTTGACCTCATTGATTTGCACCACCACAACCACTGTCTGAAACCACATCACCAAGCTCATCCTTGAGTCTTTGTATTCCATCACTTTGCGCCTAGCGCTTAACGATAACACCGTCACGATGAGCTTCCAAGACATAGAAGCTGGCCGAGCACTCAGCACTCATCTTCCCCCTCCTCAGGCGGACATGCACCGCTGTCAACAGAAGATGCGACGTTTCAGACATCACAATCTAGCCTATCTTTGCAAGTGTTCAAGATGAATGCAAATGTGCAAGGTATGTTCAAGATCGTGGATCTGCTTGGGACGCAGAGGGATTCGGCGGTGTTGAGGAAGAGTTTGTGAGCTTTCGTAATCGTTTTCAGTTGTTACTTAGTTATTTACTTCCGCGTAATCGACGGAAGCCATGGCCAAGAGAGGATCTAAAGAGGTTGTCCGCGACGCAAGCCGTGCTGGTACGCCCTCTGTCTTCTCCAATTCTTTGTTTTTACTTCATATTTGTCTTCTCCAGCCCCATCAAAAGATGGCACTTCAAAAAACGTCGCATGACCTCCAAATCTCGTTGGTTGCATTCCAATGTGCTCAACAAGTCACTGCGGAGAGACAGCGGACGGTCGTGCAAGGGGTCAAGTTGGCCGTGGATGATTCGCAACTTCATCAGACGTGTGTTGCTACTGTTTTTTAAATATCACTCTTCTAATGCACGTTCAGACCTTCATCCCCAGACATCCAACCAACGCCTCAAGGACAAAGACATGCACAAATTCTCCAAGCCCAACTCTCTCCACACGAGCTAGCTTACCAAGAATCGCCCATCCAAGAGCGCGAAGCAGAGATAAGGGAGATCGAGACGGGTATACAGTAGCTGCAAGAGATATTTAGGGATTTGGGGACTTTAGTTAACCAGCAGGGGGGTATGATCGGTGACTAACGATCCTTGTGTGTTCATGACTAGATAACATCGAATTGAATATCACATCCGTCGAAGCCGATACGGGCCCAGCATCACAACAGCTGACGACGGCTGCGGCCTACCAGCGCAAGTGATATTACAGAAAGGGGGCTTTTGGGTGATACATGGGTTCTTTCGTGATACCTTGCTTTATCAGACATTTATTGTACATACCCCGAACGTTTGTCTACAGAGCGTCGGCACTAGTGTTCTGCTGTTGAATCAACGAAGGGAAGTCTCCCCGGGTTGGTGCTAAGATGTTGGGAAACTGACTAGATATGCCAAACTTTTTCCCGTGTGGCGGCTCTCCACAAATTTGAGTGCTGGAGCCTGTTGTCAGTGGACGTGGTATGTAAACAAGTTTGTAACTTAGCTCCCGTCGCTGCCATTCCAGTCATCCAATATAGTATGTCCAATAATATGTATGTACGAATTTCCACAAGTAAAAAGGGTATGTATACCTCAAAAACCAGAAAAAAGCGGATTAGAGACGATTACGAGATTTCGTTCCCATTCGGATTTTCATCAGGGCTCTTTGTTCGCCATCCAGTTTCTTTATCACATCAGGCTCGTCTTTAATCCACAATTCCGTTCCAAATTCACTGGTTGCCTCGCTGTCTGTCGTGGCTCGCTTGCGTTTCTTACCCCTCGCAGAAGTCCCTTCTTCGTTCTTGACCTTGACCTTGACCTTGACTTTAACTTTAACTTTCACTTCCTCCTTCACCTCATCGACTTTAACCTCCTCCATCCCCTTCGTACGTTTCCCCTTCTTCTTTGATTTCGAATTCTCGGGGGGCGTCCAGGTCGGATACGCGTCATACAACTCAAGCTGGAAGAGGTTATCATAATCAACGCACTTCATCGTCCACACGCCCATTTTCTAACCCCCACTGATCAGGGCATTGTACCAATTTAATATCGGGCTGAAACTGACCTCTTTCCCAGAATCGAATGCGACGACGACATCATCCGGCGTAGTGGACCACTTTTTGCTGTGGAGGACAGCCATGACCTCTTCCTGAGTCGGCTCCCTTTCCGGACCTATGTTTTTTCTCGCTTGAATCCTTGCACATACCCCGTTTCCCCAGTTCATATCGCAGATCCCGTTTCCCCAATTGTTTCTCACCTCCTAAATTGCAAACAGTTTTAAATACCGGGAAAAACCACGAAATGTATGTACCTTCTTGAGCCCAAGCCATTCTGCGAGTGTGAGGGACGCTGTCGACTTTACTTCATACTGGCCCATATACTGCCATATCGCCTTCTTCCAATCCCTCGTGAAAACCCTATACACGCCCCCATACGGCTCGTCATACCACTCCGGGTCGAACCACAACCCGCTCCCCCCTGGTGTTTGCGGCGCATAAGGGTGGTACTTGACGTGGAGATACATAAAGTCGTCCAATCCGTGCTGTGCGAGTTTGGCCGCGCCGATGGAGGGAAAGGTAGCTTGCATGCTGCCGCCATAGGTGGACGCCATAAAGTGTCGAGAAACCATTTGGTTGAGCTCTGCGAGGGGAAGGTCAATAGGGAAAGTGTCCAGACCGACGGGTTTAAGCCGGGACATGAGGATGGCGTCGTTGAGCGTGAGCTCTCCGCCTTTTTTCTTTTTTGGCTGTGGAGGGATAAGAAGTTTGGGGTGGGTAAAGTGAAAGCTTTGACAGACCTTGAGTTTGAACAGTTTTTGGAGCTTTTTGAGGTCATCCTCATCGATATCTTTCTTCCGTCGGACCTCTGCTAGTGCAGGGACCAGTACACAGTCCATGACGACCCGTTGTCTCTTCCGTGCACGCACAGGGGGATCGAACTCGGTGATTTCATCGTATGGTTCGTCTTTCACCGTGACCGTGGTACTGCGTGTTTCAGTAACTGTTGTTTCGGGAAGGTGGGCAACCCCTTCGGATACATGGAGTTTATTTTGTTGGAAGCAAAAATCTACGGGTTCATGTTTGACTTTGACGCTACTCAAGACGGCAGAGGAGTCCTGCTGGTGTTCCAATTGTATGGCCAAGTCCTGCAGAAAAGTTCAAATTAATCGTCAAAAGATGACTTGAAGTCTGCGTACCAGCTCCATTGCACAAGATGTTGAAAGGGAGTTGGGGAATTTGAAATTTGGAAGTTGACCGGACCGTGGTAATTTTGATCCAATCATATTTCTCCATTCTCTCTTCATTACATAAACGAGGTACGGAACAGAATTGGAAAAGTTACCATAGCTATGCCATTATGATCATTGTCAAATCCGAAAAAAAAAATGTTTAAGAGTATTTGATTAGGTCAATGTTTTTTAACTTGGCCTTCTATTACTCGCATCTGGATTTGAGGACATATTTTCCTCAATTCCCTATCTATGTTTCCCCCAGAGACGTAGACGCAGATCCCGAACAAAAATTACCAGACTCGGAAGCGAAAGGCTTCCTTGTTGATACTGCGTTGCTATTCATCCGGGCTTCGAAGGGCCCTTGTCTGCCTATGCCTAAGCCGCATCTCAGCACCTTCCGTAAAGCTTACGAAGAGTTCGATTATGAGATCTCGCATAAACTAGCCTGTAGGCTAGAGGAAGAGATAGCCGACTCACCATCCGAAGGGCATTCCCCATTCACAAGGCTAAGGAACAAGTGACGACGCAGGCACAATTCCTTTACGCGTCGCCACGTTTTCTGACCCAATATCTAGTTATTTTACTGGCGACAGCCTACTATTGTCTGGCGGTTGTTCAGCGTGGTCACGAATGTACTATCCAAGATCTCAGTAAGTTGGACGCTGATCATGTACCTCCAAAGAAGCCGTGGTGACCCCAGACACTCCAAGTATCACTGCTGAGGTACCAATCAAATATGAGCGGGCACGTGTCGCCACGAGGACGATCTTCGTGGTCTTGAAGATCTGGACATTGACTCTGACTTCGAGGAGAGCACTGAACTCTCGGTGATTTCGCTGATCGAGTCCTGACAGCCGAAAGTGACGTCTGAAGATGCAAAGCGAATCGCTCTATCACCAGTGTCATCCTCCCAACTCTCCGTCTACCAAGCTTGGCACTTCTACCACTGAAATGTCTGGTCTGAATCTTCCCTGTGTGTCCGCAATGGAATACAAGCATTACTACCACGGGCTTGCCTCTAAGCCACGGCTAATTTCCCGCACTGGTGCTCCATGGCACTCGCCCACACGCCCTGAAGCATACCTCCGAGACAAGGGGCTCAGGATCCCAGGATTATGGGAGGATAACCTCGCTATCAAGGTTCACGACATCGAATCAGGTTCGCTCCATCGCCCGCATTTGACTCTCAAAGGGAAATCAGCAATGTTTTGGACTATTTGGAAATTGGTTCCGACAATTCTTCTGTCAGTGTGTGACAGTGTGAACGGGGGTTGAAACAAATAGTAATGAGTTCAACCCTATTGGACATTTGGATACATTCAAACCTCATGCATATGCCTTCAGGTTACAATAAACCCTTCTGTTCCTATGCGGTCCGCGATTGTCGGCTCTATCGCCTGATTTTACCAAATTTTAAAATCTGGACCACAGGAACTGGACGCCCTTTGGGGAATTTTATATCCCTGTAGCTGGAACATCTGAATCCGGATGCCCATGCCGCATGTTATCTCTGTATAACTCCCTGAGCAGCGTCTCTTCCTCCCCTTTCCGCTGCATACCCCAATGAGCGTCCTTAGGTCGTTCAAAAACATTTGTTGGGCACCACTGGTCGACAATAAGTGAGTACTAGATTTATTCGCTGCTTATTAAATTATCACAAACGTCCGGCGTCTTCAGCAAGGATATCAAGAAGCATCGAAAGGCTCACACTATCCCATTGTCCGAAAATCCCTGGTGGAATGAAGGTGATGACCGGCGCGACGAGGATCCGGAGAGGGAGAAAACTCCCGTTGTGCATGGACCCATCGATGATGAATGGTCTGACCTGGTAACGTGGTCCCCATTGCATTCAAAATTCCTTCGTTTCTAACTGACTATCAGCTCCTGGAACTCACATTGGCAATGGCGTACGCAAACATCATGTAAGACCCCTTCATTTCGTATTGCAGCGTCCTAAGCCTGCCTTGAAACCAGAGAAAACACTCCTATTGTGGACGGAGTTGTGAGATCCCAACACGAATCCACTGTGATGCGTCTAACTAACATACGTAGAGCGCTGTTTCTTTCCTGGCTTTCTTCGCTTTTGTATGGTGGATTTGGGCCAGCCAAGTCATCTACAATGTTCGATTCCGAACCAAGGATGTGATGCACCGCGTTTTTGCCTTTCTTCAGTTTATTGTCTTTGGCATGATGGCTACCTTTTCGAGCAATTTCAATGTCTTCTCAGGGCTAATGAAGGATGCCTCGGAGAATCTCAATCCGGGAAATTTCCAACTCAGTAATCCCAAGATCGACAGTATCTTCGCTTCGAGTCTGACTCGACACAAATTGCCTGTTCTCAATGCGAGGGGTATCTCGATTACAATGGCATGCAGTCGTATGCTTCTGTTGATACAATATAGTGTCGGTAAGTTCTTCTTTGAGATCACTAATATTTACGAATTGTCTGTCATTAACCATAGTGCTTTATCATTCAAGCAAGAACACCAAGTGCAAAGCGTACCCACGCAGTATCATCATCCACATGTGTACGCTCCTGCTATCGTTCATAGCCTACCTCATCACACTTGGCGTTACTGGCTCCAATCCAACACGCGGCGAGAACGTCGGAAAAATTTTCCTTTGGTTCGCCCCTATGATTATCGAAATTCTCTCGAATTTCTATATCGCCAACAAAGTTGAGGATCACGTACCTATCGAGTCCGAGGCTGTGCACAAACGGAGTGCTACCCTGTTTGTTGTTATTCTTGGCGAAGGTATGATAGTGCCATTATTCGTGGAGCATGCATCTCGCTCACCTGGTATGTGTCCAGGGCTGAACCAGATCACTGGAAACTTCAAATATGTTGTAGGCGCCGTCGGATTCACGGCTAAAGGAGCTGGCATCATGTTCAGTGTTGCATTCATTATCGTAGGGGAGCTATCTCTATATTCTAGAAATAACTGGAACAAATGGATTGGCCAAAACCGCATCCTGCTCTGGTTCTTTTCACATTATCTTTTAATGGCCTCTCTTATCTTGACATTGCAATGTGCGTTTAACAAATACCCCCTTCCCTGAGTTACTGATTACTCACCTATTTACGTCTGTAGCTGTTCGAACTTTGCTCTCGTTTGCGGTACGTTGCCGGAGAATTAACTTTCGCTCAAGTCATCAACCCCATTATTTTCTTTCAGAATCTCCAAACCTCTATAAACGCTCTGCTCGATCTAGCAGACAGCATGTACCAGAAGATTGCACATGGCCATTGGTCTACGGTGACACCGGACACGTTCCCCGACGGGCAGAAGGCTTTTGCCGACCTAGGCCTTTCATTCCCGGAGTTTATAGATATGGTGAATGTCTATATCAAGAGCTTGAGGACGGCTAGGACGAAGATCGCGCAAACATTGTTATTCGTGGCTTGTGTCGCATTCCATGTTCGTGAATCTTCGATGATAAACCTCGGCCACTGAATCATCTGCTTATATTTTTCTTGGGAAACAGGAATTTGATGCTTTCCCGCAAGAAGGATCAGCCCTTTATGATGAGGTTAAGAATTTCGTGGAATCTCCTGACATAGTCCCTCAAAATGTCTTGACTGTGGTGGCCCATCTTTTAAGATCCCGGTTGTCTTCAGCGTTTTGGTTTTGGGGTACCGCGGTAAGAAATGTCCATTGTTTTCCGCATAAGATTTCATTGAGCACCTGATGAATAGGGCGGAACTCTGGTGATGTTGGCCATCTTGAGTCTGTTAAAACAGAAACCTGCAGGTAAACTTCGTTCATCCTCGTTGTCCGCATAGTGTTACCCTCTCACGACTATTGCAGATAAATATGAGTTCCTCAGTATTTTATTGAGATTCATATTTGGATTCATCTACATAACACTCTCGGGCCTGATTGTTGGAAACAATCAGCCTTATTACTCCAGCGGTAACGATGTCAAGTCCGTGAAAGACGTCCGTGTCTCGAGGCCTTGGAAAGCTGCGGGAAGTTCTTGGATGTGAGCGGTGACGCTCTGACGGTTCTTTCCTATATTCAGTTGATGATTTTTTCAGAATCCCAAGCTTTGCAATTTTACTGGTCATCGTGAACATCATTGATGTCGTACGTTGTGCATTCATCCCATAATGTCGGCTGTCCTTTGTGAGACTAATATCTTTACTAAGGTCATCGGAGTTGTGGCAGTAAAACGTGACCATGGAGACGCTAATTCAGATGAGAATGCTACCGATCCTCTTATTGTCAAAGAAACCGACAAAGAGGTATAGGTGGTACATCGTGGTTCTGTCTAACAATCGAATCTCCTCGTGTAGGTATTTTACGATTGCGTTTTCTAGGAAGCTGCGCCATATTATAATATGAATAAGTCACCGTTGTCCTACCAATATTTAGGTATTATTGATGGTATGTCATGGGGCGAGTTGCACACTTCACCATCGTATCCGCATAATGCATTTGTATCCAATTGGCGGATATGGCCTTGCGGTGATCGATGTATGGATGTCATCGGGATCTCTTGTTCGGAGGCATATAGCAGGTGGTGGAGAGCTGACTCTGACGGCAGGTGAGGGGAGTTGGGGAAAGTGGGACCGCTGGGTTGTTCCTCGTCAAATCCGTCGACATTGACGGCTGCAAGGAATTCCATCGGCCGAGGTATCAGCCGACCGTCAGCCACTGGTCAGGGTCGGAAAAAACTGTTTATTTGTCTGCACTACTTACTTATTTGTACTGATGATTCTAAATCTGTTTTTATTTCTCAGAGACGTTTTTTATGCCCGAGGTTTATACTTGGTTGGACGCCTCAACCTCAATAACTGCGATGTCTTGCGTGTACTACTGCGGTTCGGGACTAGTACCGACGGCGATTTTGGGCGAAAAGACAACGTGGCCAAGAGTCCGACTCTTGTCAGTGGACCATTTCTCTGAGACCTCCTGGATGAATTTTGTGAGGTGCTGTAAGGATTAGCAAAAAGTCACGAGTCCGACACGGATTCGTCGTCCGTCTCGTTTCCGTTTATCTCTTTGTATGCACCTTGTTTCACATTATGGCGACCAACCGAGTTGGTCGCGCTCTCTCCTCTATTAGGCTAGGGAGTAGCAGGTCGACAGTGAAATTCATCTGTGTTAAAAACCGTCAAAAAAGATTCCTTGGGTTACGGCGTTTCCCGTCCAAAATGCATAGTTCCCATTTTAGCATGAGCGGTTTGCTGTGATGCCGAAGTGATGAGAATTGTGGACCTTCTCATTACCTCCGCTCATGTTGCGCTCATGCCAAAAAATGGGAACTTTACACTTTGGTATACGAAACGGGAAACGCCGTAACCCAAAAATACCATAGTACCCGCTTTTTTCTTCTCATGCTCGTGGGTAGCGGCGATATCAATATCTTGGCTCCCGACATCTTGAGGAGATGATTCTGGAATGATGTTTCGCTAAGGATGTTGCGGCAGGGCTGACTCTCACTGGTGTGCTCGAAGTGTTTATTCTCTGCCTGAGGGAAGAGAAAATGCGAGCGGTGACCAAGAGAAGCTTGTCGACGCCAGTGACGGCTCATGCATCATGTACCAACGAGACATCCTTTGGGCAGGCATCTTCGGTCCCGTGAGCCGTAACGCGTAACCGCCGATGTCGACATCGTCACGAAGGAGAGATAGTGAATGTTTGAATCTGTAGATCTTCGTAAAAGTCAGTTGTCGGTTCCTAATCAATCACTCTTTCTAGAGCTTGCTGAAGCGTGTGGGCGTGAAATATCCCTGATGTGTATTTCTTGCCATGTCCGTTTTGAAGCCCTACTTTCATGACCATTCTTGATAATGACACATCGAGGTTTCCAATATCGTGCGAGCATGTCTCGAGATGCGGTGATGCAGCCAAAGAAAGCGAAAGGGATGCCCGAAATGAGCACCAGGTCACCGTGGTGACGTGCGCCGTTGCTCCAGTGGTGATAGAGTTCCAAGCACTTGAGCAGTGACAACGCGAGTGCCGGCGACTGGATGATTATGGTGTGGACACGGAAAAATGGGTGTGGGGCAGCCTCGTAGACTGAATGGATCACCACGAAAGGTCTTCGGGAGGCGGTCAAAAATCTGCATGGTCGGACCTACATGAGGGGTGGTCCCTCGACAAGGGTCTGCGATGCGTCTTCTGTAATTCACTGGCAACTGGCGACTGGACGAAATTCTACCTGCAAAGCCTCTGCATACAAGCCACGCGAAAGTTGCCCGGACTCTGTTGGATTTGGGTGAGAGTTTCAAGTCGAGCCCGACCGCTTGATCGGAAGCAATAGTCCTCAACCCCAGCAGCGACCTGAGCCACCCAGAGCTTGCCCCGCTGGTACAGGCCTTGATAACTGAGAGGGCTCCAAACGCACTGGTGATGCACCAGACCAAACCAGCGGATCCTCTCTCTCCCAGCACGAGCGTCTCGGTGGTGTTGGACCCAAAGAGAGTCGTCACGGTCAACGCGGCGATTTTGACAAGGTTGTTCCCGAGCCAGAGGATGGCTGACTGGTCAGCGGTTTCAGCAGTTGGGCCAATTGAATGCTGCACTCGCCGTTACGAGTCATCCGGGCCTGATGCATCGTTGTGAGACTGTAATTCCGGCCTAGATTCCAACCAAGTTGTCAATCTCAGTCTCGACTATCGAGACGGCAAGGTAGGTGTATCATATTATATTATCAGCACAACCTTCTTTCATTAGGTGATTTATAAATTACGACGACAACCTCTCTATATGCCAGATAGGATTTTCATCGTGGCCCTGGGTACGAAGGTAACGCACGCGGTCGTGCAGTCTAGATTGCTTGCCACACCAGAATTCTATCTCCCTTGTTCCGAGAGATGAATAAGTTACTCAAAGCGCAACATTGACAACAACATACTTTGGTATAACCCGCCACCCACCCCAAAAGTCAGGAGGGGGCACCTCTCCGTCTCCAAACCGTCTGGCAACCCTTGTCAAGCGTTCTTCTAATTCCCCTTCTTCTATGACTGTGCTTTGTCTACTCGCCCATGCACCTAATTGGCTACGAACTGGACGAGTTCGAAAATATGTTCTGCTTTCCTCCAGACTCAGCTTTTGGACGGATCCAACCACCCTGACGGATCTGAGTGTTTCGCGCCAGTAAACCACCAATGCCGCGTAAGGATTTGCGACGATCTCTTGTGATTTTCGAGAGGTGTAATTAGTGAAGAAGACGAAGCCGCGCGAATCGACTTGCTTCAGGAGGACCATCCTTGCAGAGGGTATTCCAGATAATGTTGCAGTGGAGAGTGACATGGCTTCAGGTTCCTTTACCGCTCCTTCGACTGCCTCCTTGAACCAAGATCTGAATTGATCGAGAGGATTTTGGGCAACATTGTTTGGAGTTAAGTGGTCGAGAGTGGTGTACTCCGTGTGGGGAAGGATCTGCAATTTGTCTTTGGAAGGCTGGGAGATGATAGAATCCATCTGGGATAGTCGTGAAGAGCAATAAAGTCGACGCAGAGCGGTGCAACAATCCACCAAGGTTTTCATTAGGGCGGCTGGTGATTGCAAGGGTAGTGAGGAGAGTATATGATCACCTTTATCGTGTCGGACTCTTCGGTTAAATGGTGCCTGCAGGAGGCTGGAATGCCCGTTTCCCCATCCGAATATTTTGTGCGCTGTAGACACATGTATTGTGGCTTGGCAGACATTAAAAAGGAACAGAATAAACGAGTTCCAACATAGCCCGATTGGCAGAAATTAATCGTTGACATTTCTACAACCCATATGTCTGCAACGAGTTTCGAACGAGTTCTTCTTGCAGTTATCTTGGCCCCGAAATATGGTGCAAAAAGTTTGGCTTTATTTGTCGAGACTTTTTGAGGCTAGTACTCCATAACCGTGACCTCGAACCATTCTGACTTTCCAATCTACCAGAGGGAACTGACATCTAAGCATTGTGGTGGATACCGTGATCAGATATGCCGAGGCACCACTAGGAACGAAGAAAGTTAGCGCTCAAAATGACGCTTATGTTGCTTGGAGAGTTATCTGCGATCGCGACTGCGGGTTGCATTACTACTACACGCCTTCGTCGCACACCGTCTAGGATGAATATGGGTCAAGATAGAAAGGATCTTGAATTAATGAGATACATCCACAGATCGAACTGCAGCAATAAATAGCAGCTCTCCACACTGCAGTTTCGGAAAAAATCCATGCTGCTTGGCTCTTTGAGACGATATCATCGCCCTTTGACATCCTCCAAGGTCATCAGGTCATACCTGGCGGCATCTACACACAATATTTTATCTGCCAAAATCGACAGGAGTAATCTCATCCCCTTTTCATCTCGTTTGAAAGAGGGAAGAGTTATTGCCCATGATGTGTGGTCGGTCTTTAGGCATGTTTTTTGATTGTCCAAGGAAAAATGCGGTATTGAAAACTACTTAGTGCGGTCAACTTGCCCCCGGACTGCATCAACCTTGGTCAGGGTTACATGAATTTTGCGCCTCCGAAATGGATCAGAGAGGCTGCCGAACAGGCCCTGAATATCGTGGCATCCAACCAGTACTCCAACCCAAAAGGTCGTATTCGACTCAGGGAGGCGTTGAAGTCTTTTTACAGCCCACGGTTCAACAGAGAATTGGATGTTGAGAATGAAATCTTGGTCACTAGCGGTGCAAATGAAGGTTCGTAACTCTCTTGGACTTTAGCACGAGAAATCACGTATTTTAACAGGTCAATACTCTGTTAGCGCTGCATTCCTAGAACAAGGCGACGAAGTTATTCTGTTTGAACCGTTCTTTGATCAATACTTGCCATCCATCACCTTCAACGGAGGAAAACCTGTGTATGTGCCCCTTCGCCGCCCAAAGGAATCCATCAAGAAACCTACAAGTGGCGATTGGAGTGTAGACATAGAAGAACTCAGGTAAAATTAATTTTCATCCCCATAATATTTTGTTTATATTTCCTCGCTCATGATAGGCGTGCAATTACCCCGCGGACTAAAATGATCGTCGTCAACACCCCCCATAACCCTGTAGGAAAGGTTTTTACCAGGCAAGAACTTGAATCCATCGCAGCCATCGCGGAAGAGTTTAATCTCCTCGTAATGTCAGACGAAGTGGTATGTTCCTCACGTTTTGCGCGCAAACTATCCGTAACCTCCATTATTGGATCAGTATGACACCGTCGTTTTTGACGGAAAAGAACATGTCCGATTCGCGAATCTTCCTGGCATGTGGGATCGTACCGTAACAGTTGGTTCAGCAGGGAGTTAGTTTTTCTATCGACGCATTGTTTTGTCACTCAATCCTAATCGTCCAGAGGCATTTTCTGCAACAGGCTGGCGAGTCGGCTGGCTTATTGGACCAAAATCTATCATCCAACCGACATTCACAGCTACTTCGCGTATTGTGCATTCCTCCATCTCTCCTTTACAGGAAGCCGTAGCTTCGGGATTGGAACAGGCAGAACGACGTCAATTTTTTGAGATTCAGCTTCAAGAGTATGCTGAGCGACGGGCCATCCTGTGCGAAGCTTTTGATCGATTGGGACTCAAATATTCTCTTCCTGAAGGATCATATTACGTTCTTGTGGTAGGAACAATTTGGATTGCACTTCTCGTATATTGTGTTTGACAAAGTATGATAGGATATCTCAAGAGTGACAATACCAGATGATTATCCGTTCCCAGAAACTGTACTGGGACGAGGAAGAGACTTCCGGTCAGTGTCGCATTCCTTCGCCTTTCCAGAGTCTCTCATTGTCTGCAGTGTATGCTGGTTCATCGCCAATAAGATAGGGGTATCTTCTATCCCGGTCAGCGAGGTATGATTATCTGATACTTTTGACTTCTCGGTATCGTAATATCCGTTTTTCAGTTTTACTGCAAAGAACATGCCAACATTGGCGAAGCATATGCTAGATTTTCCTTTTGCAAAGATGCCGACACTCTGCGGAACGCTTCAGAACGCCTTCAAAAGCTCGACGTGTTCCTTGTTTAGTTTATTGTATTCCTCTTTTTCAACCAGCTTATCCCAAGTCTCGAAAAGTTTTTGGTTATGCCAATTAATACACAGGATTTCCTACCGACCTTTGTGCAGGGGAAATGAATGAATAACTCGTGGTCTCCCGCACTCCTCCCAATCTCGTGCTACGGATTTCATGTCGTTGCAAGTAGGTCTAGAGGCAAACTCTCATCCGAGAATTTTGAGTACATTTCCAAAGATTCCGCTGGGCAAAAGAGACACGAAAACGTAGTACAGAGGGTCGTTGTCGGCTACGGCGTCATCCTAATATCCTTTGCCCAATCACACAGGACTCTTGAATCCCGGAAATTTCTATATTTAATGTAGAATGTAGGTTGTGAATCGTAATTTCCTACTCAATGTGTAGAATGTTGTATAAAACTGTACCCTGTGTCCGACAGTAGGAAAAAACAATTTCACTCGCCAGATCCCTAATTTAAAAGCCTAAAAAATATTATTTATTTAAGTATTAGTAGTACATGTAATTCAATGGCCCCAACGGGCTCCGATTCCCTCTAGTATTCCTGACAGGTTTGCAAATTCATAGTGCTCGTCACCGGTTTGTGAACCCGCATGGGTACAGGTCAAGTGAACATCTGTAATGAAGTTAAATAAATAAACAAAATGAAAGAAGGTGTCGCAAGTACACCCTGCTCCTTGCGCACTCCGTGCCCCTCCCTTGTGTATCCCGTCCCATTATGTTTCAACCCATTCTGGTCGTTTCTTAAGATGTGGCATGATGGGAATCTAAATTTTCGGCCCGGATTACCAAATTTGGATCAATATTTACGCATTTGGCCCATTTCCACATTTAGGTAGGCCCCACCAAGGCCCCACAGGGGAGAAAATTTTGAAAACAGAGTCAAATCCGTAAGAAAGCTATTTTTACAGGGCGATATGATGAGTACATCAGAATTAATTAGCTTTTTATCTAATTAGATAGCTCTGATATATGACAGGCCTGAAAATATACTGAATGATGAATCACAACGCAATTCTCCTATTTTTCCACTACAACCGCTTCAAGATTCAAAATACTTTACTATTTCTCAATCCGAAGTAGATTTTAATCAATGTAGAGGACATACTATTTTTATTATTCCGTTCGGCCCCACATCAGCTTAATTTAGACAGCAAGACAGAAAGCAATTAAAATAGCAGGAGTACCTCTGCAGCCTTTCATGACCAACGGTGATTATTTAAGATGATAACATAAGCTTCCTTGACGGTCGGTGCGTTAACGGTTTAAAAGGAGAGGTTCCCTACCTCTTATTCTCAGACCAGCCTGGCAGTAAAAATGCATTTTACGACCGCCAGCTTGTTAACCTGTGCTCTCATGGCATCGATATCGACAGTCATTGCTTCCAACTGCATTAAAGATCTGTATTATTGCGGGTTTGTGCTTCTTCAAAGAGGTATGTTGCCATTAGTATACGAGCTTCTCTTGTTAATGAACCACCAGGCAATTACTACAACCAAATCGATGCAGCGTTGCTTGCGGCACATCAGAGCGACAACTCCGACCACATCAATAACTCGATTTTCTTCTGCCTTAATGACAATAACTCAAACGGCAACATCAAATTCGTCGAATTCTGTTCAAAGGGTTGTCAGAATGGGGGTGATAGGAATAGCGATTCTTGTAAATAGGACTCGGGAAATTTTTCCGTGAGTTCTCCCCAGTGACTTACTGTAGATGGTCGACTAACTGTCGTTTTTGCAGCTGCTGAGACAGAAGTAACGATGAATATACATGACCAGCTGCATTTTGTAAAAGTTACCGATCGTATGCCAATTTATTGTTATCCTACATGGAGTTCTGCTCAGGGTGTTGATCATCATTGACTCGGATATCGGACACCGAAAGAATTCTCCACGGTCTGCCCACCGTCCTTTTTTCTGCATATTCCGCCGTTCTTTGCTTTTGCTTTTTTCCACGATACAATTCTCGATGAGCGAACGAACCCGTCAATTTCTAGCATTTAGTCTACTGCTCGTGTTACATATACTCATGGTGAAGAGTGTTGAATCCACAACCGTAACTTACTTGTGCTAGACCCAGACAGGCGACAATCCACCGACAGCTGACTTGAGAGGAGGAAGCGAATCGGTTCTCTTTTCCAGAAGCCGGAGCCCGCACCGTGTTACACCCAAGCCATTCTTGATTTATGGGTGGAAGGCTTGTAGTTGGTCGCTGGCACCACCGGTCACCAAACAGCGTTGGTCGTACAATAGCATCCTGTGTGAGAGGTGCAATACGACATCAAGAAGGGGAGGTTTTTCGGACACAAACGGTATGTTGACAAAGCCTCCGTGGCGGGGGCCATGACGATTCAGATTACAGACACGTCTGGCAAAAGGTGTCTGTGCCATTTTGGTTCCCGGACTGGGGTGGTTGATGATCATAAGTGACCCTTATTGGGTCCGAATGGCTCATGGGAGTAAGGTTATTCTTAGGTGGCTGGGCAATTGCGTGGAGAGGTTACTTGGAGCAACAGACCTGTGTTGTTGAGTTGGTAAGAATACGGCGTCCGAGACCGAGGGAGAACCGAGTGCAGGTGTGGATAGGCGAGGGGATTGAGCGCCGTCTGCTATTGGATCGAGTGCTAACATCAGTAAATCGGGGAAAGTATG
>Ga0307517_10005893_pt1 | contig 18291 bp, 16 predicted proteins | sample 23_EM_MG_FD_194515 | JGI IMG/M metagenome (GOLD analysis project Ga0307517, IMG submission 194515) | Populus trichocarpa ectomycorrhiza microbial communities from riparian zone in the Pacific Northwest, United States - 23_EM | ecosystem: Host-associated > Plants > Roots > Unclassified | place... | reverse complement strand
AAATTAGTCTATGTGCCGGACTACGGTCTTGGTCTCAATTGGTGGACCGTGGTCGATAGGTTTGTCATTAACTTGGAGGTCATCCGAGCGGTCCGATCTTTTTTTTTTTTTTTTTGGAAAACGGACCGATCATAATCAGAGAGATCAAGTAAGTAGCTTGATGCATGAAGAAAGGGCACGGAACACATCCCGGAGTTGAGTTCGTTCAGGTGTTGGATATGAGGGACCGCAAGTGTCTTCCGTGGATATTGGCGCGTCATAGCTCGGCATATGCTACTGCCCCTGTGCCCGGCCTGCGCTCTCAGGGGAGGGTGTTAACCACTCGCCAGGACTCCCTGGCATGAACCGGCGTTGAAACGTTGATCCGGGTGGCTCGCGGTTTCGTCGGGTTCACCCGTAATCGATAATCGACGGCAGTTCCCTCGTGCAATTCACTTGACTTTCTCCCCCCGACAATTTTTATCCTTCCACACCCCTGCTGAGACAACATGGACGACCGTCGACGAACGACGCCAGAGGAACTCGAACACTCCGAGAAACTTACAGCTGCCCATTCACACCTCAACCGTATGACACTGAGTTTTCTGGACAAGTCAAGTATGACCTCCGCGTTCCGTTGGCTTGCACATCGCTCGTTGATACCGAGGGTGTATTTCCAGGTGACCATCCTCAAGCAAGCCACCTCTAGCATAGGACATCGTACCGCGTTTCCAAGGTTCGGAAATGCTGTCAGTTCCTGGACTTTTTCCGGTGTACTTCCGGCCAACCAGCTGTAAGGGCCACCGAGGACGTGTTTGGAAGGCCATAGAACGGCGAGGAGAAGGTAGCGACAGCATACAGTGATAAAAATCATGGCTGGGCGTGGAAGGGGGACGAGAACTACAAATAAACTTATGATGGGACTTTGTGAGATATGTTGGGACGAGTTACATGGAGCAACCCGTGTCCAATTCCTCGTACTGAACTGACTGTGACCCCCAAATTAGGACCCGGGCCCGTGGAAAGCCCACGGTGAATGCTATCTGTGTTGCAACCACATCCGGTTCTCTGATCGTCGTGGACGAATTCGAATGGACCACCACACACCCAGGCCGTCCACTGTTTCAGACCGATTGCACAAGTCCACGAAGTCGACCGTTGCCACACAGAGCTGATCACCCAAATAAGTCCCTCATGCAGACCAGAGTAATGAAGTGAAGAACTCGAATTGTGACGTGTACGACAAACGGGTGCGGATATTCATAGGCAGAGAGATTTGAAAGAAAGGCGACTGCGGCCCTGGGTCAGGCTGAATTGGACAGAAGGCCCGCAAGCAGCAAAACTCCGTCATCCGTCTTCTCAATGCACGATTGGTTCGCAACGCGGACGCCTCTGTCCTTATGGTATTACCGGGGATCGTCCCCGATTGATCGACCCGACGCATCCCTCCAGCGGCGATCGTCGGTGATATTCCCTGGCGGGAGTATCTTCGGATCATCGACCACGAATCATCATCAATCCCTGCGCATCCCTAGTCGGACGGGTGCCACTGGCTGGCCGAGGGGTCAATACAGATCCCTCCTCCGTCGAGCGGACGTGCACAGCTAGCGCACAGATCCGATGGCGCAGAACATCCGCCTCCCCCCTCGTGCCGTGGGCCGGTGGGTCGGTAAAAAGGAGGGCGCGGTCTCATTCCCACGGCAGTTACGAGATGCTCCAACAAGTGCATTGCAGTTGGAGCTGTTCGAGCGGGTGTAACTTTCCGTGATCCGTTAGACTCTCTGGGCTTGGATTATCGTCGTCGAGAAAGGAAACCGTCGGGGCTCCGACCATTATCTGGGGCTCAGCGATACACCCATCGTGGGTTCATAAGATGTTCTTCCTGAGCCATGGGAAACCACTCGCTCGGATACATACTGACCGCCATTTGGAAAACCCACGCCTCAATCAGAAGACAGACGACGGTAGAAGCGTCGTGAATTAGAACATTTACATTTTATCCACACTCCGTTACGGCTCGATTACCCTCCTCAAAGTCACTCCAATTGCGTAGCCTCCATAACCCGACATGCCTCCGAACGTCTCGGAATGGTACCCGTTACTGAGCTTCGTCCCATTTCACGTTCACAGGGGCGTGCGCCTGGTTACAACCTCGCAGATAGTCAGAGGGAACCTGGGTAAAGCATTGCCCGACGACCTCGCGAGTGGCAACGAAGATCGTTTTACAGCCCCCTCCCCCCCCAGATGAGAATGAACCTGCACTTACTGTCGTATCGTGACTGCGTGGGAAAGCCCTGATCGAGACCGCCACTCGTCATTGGAAGACAAGATGACCTCCTCTGACGGTAATGTTGCGCCCTCCGCGTTGGTAAGGGGGTACGACGGACGGCTAATCCGACCTGATCGGATCCAGCGTAGATCGGAGCGAGCAAGTAGCGAAAGGGTGCGTTCATCTTCATATCCGAGTCACGGTAAATCATAGAAACTGGCGCTCGACCCCACTTCATAACATGGGCCCGCGTGGGTGACCGACTGGGACAATCGGGGACTTAACCCACTAGAATTTGACGTCCACGTTGCAGTATAGATCACGGACTGTGCAAGCGATTGCACTGGTTTGTATTCATATTCAACGCCTCGGTTTTCATGCTAACCGTCTCCAGTCGTCAGGAGGCCCTTCCTGGTCTCCTAGAAAGAGAGGTGGTCGTGAGGTACGGTTTGTTATTACCGCTGTCTGCCGTGAAAATCCACCGGAGCCTTAGATAAGGAAGCGGGGACTCGCAAACTGGATGACGATAATCAGGCCGGCATGGGTGTCACTGCATTGCACGATGCCAACCATATTGCCCGGAGCTCAGTCCATTCAAATTAAAAATAAATCGGAGACTCGGGTAAAGCATTGCCCAACACCTTCGCTATTGGGAACCCAAGACCATCTCCACTACGCTCGAAGAAACCGTTCTTCCATCCGCGTGGTACTGGAATACGGTTGATTCATCACCCAGCCGTATGTCCGGTCCGTTTGTCGACCCGGCGGTATAAAACCCTCTATGTACGTTGGTCCTTTTCACCATCTCCTTCCACACCATGAATATCGAACAGTAAGCACAGTACTCATCCAGGATCGCTCCAGAGTTGTCCGACGATTGTTCTGGTTTTAGGTTCCGCAAAGCAGGCTACCAGGCTATAGATCGCATATGCGACCACTACTACTCCGTGCAGGACAAGCCGGTCAAGCCGAGCGTGAAACCGGGCTATCTGCGAGAGGCTCTGCCTGGTGGGGTCACATGCTCCCTTTGCATCCGAGCGCAGAGTTAACCTTCTACGCTCCAGCTACTCCACCGATCAAGGGGGAGAATATTGAAAAGATTGCCAATGATTTCCAAGATCTCATCATGCCTGGCGTCATGCACTGGCAGCACCCTTCTTTCTTTGCGTATTTTCCAGCCGCTGGTACTCTTGAGAGTATCATTGGAGATCTGTACGCGACCACCGCAATGAACCCTGGTTTCAATGTAGGCTTCCCTTCACACCAGTACCTCGCGGAGCTGATACTCTCGGAACGCAGTGGATGTGTAGCCCAGCGTGCACCGAGCTGGAAAACATCGTCATGGATTGGGCGGCTAAGCTCTACGGATTAAGCGAGGATTTCTATAACGCCACTAATGTAGGAGGTGGGGTAATTCAGGTCAGTCGGACTGTTTGGCCCTCTCACGTTTCAGAGGATTGATATGCCGCGGTAATAGACGGCTGCACACGATTCTGTCCTCGTGGCAATTATCGCTGCGAGGTCAAAATACCAACGACTCTATCCCGACGTTCCCATGGATAAATTGGTTATATACACAACCACTCAAACACATTCCCTTGGGATGAAGTCTGGCCTCATACTAGGGCTGTCCGTGCATGCCATTCTGGTGCACCCTGAGGATAATTACAGTCTTCGTGGTCAGGATCTTCGGGAGGCGATCGAGAAAGACAGGACAGAAGGGAGACATCCCTTCGTTATAAGTGAGGTGGACTCGTTCTTTCGCGTCTGTAAATGCTTAAACTTTCCCTCCAGTCGGTACTGTCGGAACTACCTCCAGTGGCGCGATTGACAATATCGACGAGATTGGCGAGACCCGTGAGTTCGGGCGATCTGCTGGTGACCTCCGGTCTGACCGTGCTTGTTTATCGTAGTACGCGATTATCCGGATATGTGGCTCCACATCGATGCCGCTTGGCTGGGTGCAGCCTTCTCTTGCCCGGAGTACAGAGAGCGCTGTCGTGTACCAGCAATAAACGAGCATGCAGACTCCATTTGCGTCAATTTCCACAAGGTACGGATCAAACCCTTATCGTTTACTTCAGTGATCGCTGAAGACGGAGTCCAGTGGGGATTAGTTAGCTTGGACTGCTCGGGCTTGTGGGTCAGAGACCGGAAGAACCTGACGGAGGCGCTGGACATCACCCCTCCCTTCTTGAGGAGCATTGAAGGGGATGCTGGTTCGTAAAAACTTCTTTTTTGGCCCTGAAGTGGATGATGACCGTCTGTTACTAGGCACCGTCGTCGATTACCGCAACTGGGGTCTCGCACTGGGCAGAAGGTTCCGTTCAGCAAAACTCTGGTTCGTCCTGAGAAGTTTCGGAGTAGAAGGTTACCAGGCCCACATCAGAAAGGTAAATCCCCGGTTCCATTTCACATCATTTCCCGCTTTACATGTTTGGGTCACAGTCCATTAGCTTGGGTCAAATCTTCGCCCAACGTGTTCGGGAACACCCGGAGTTGCTAGAGCTCGTTATTCCGCCATCCTTCTCGTTGTCGGTGTTCAGAATCGCGCCAGCCGCTGTTCCTGAATTATCTGCGGAAGAGTTGAACGACTTGAACCAGCTGTATCACCGAAGACTGGACGAGAGGAAGGACTTGATACTCACACGAACGAAGCTCGACGATATTCACTGCATTAGGTAAGAGGTGTTCGATGTTCTGGAAAACACAGGAACGGTCGGGTTGACATCACTAGGTTTGTGACAGGAGCACAGAGGACGGAGCGTCATCATGTGGAAACGGCCTTCGACACATGCCTCGAGACCGCGAAGCTGGCCATAAAGGAGTTTGCGGAATCCAGGTCGTACCACGGTGCCCTGGATGATTGTGCGAACACGCAAGTGCGGAAAAAATGTCCCCGTCCGTCTTTATAGTATGACCACCAGTCACGACTCGGAATTCAAAATCCTCTTCCCGCTCGACACCTTCGTGCCTCCGGTCCTACACAAACGAAACAATCCGGTGTGGCATCGCGCCAGATCCTGACCATGGGCCCCATCGTCCACTCCCCGCATAATTTTTTACATAATTCCTATCGTTGTATACCCGCCCATGTGTATTTGGATCTGGCAGATATGTAGTAGTACCTGGGGGAGTGGCCAAGGAACGCTTCCCCCGTTATCTGAATGTTACTCAATTATTTGCATTTATCCACCCCCACGTACACTCCATTCATCTCCCCCTTGAGCCACGCACCACGACCGGAAGTTTCTGTAAAGACCGTGCTTTCATAATCTGCTTCGTGTGATTCGATCATCAACTCGCCTGTACACCGAATCCGGTCGGCTTCAGCCGATCACATCCGTCAGCACATCCTTTCCCTTCAGCCACATCCAGCCCCCCTCCCTTATTCCTCTTCCCAAATGCTACGCGCCGCTCGTTTGAACACCATTCGTCGTACTCTGCACACGCAAGCGAGATCGACCTCAAGGTCGTTGCAGGCCAATAGGCTTGCGTTTGCCGGTGCAGCTTCCGCCGTCGCTCTGACTTACTTCGCGTGGAGGACGTCATCGCCGAGTAAACGGATTGCTATGGACACTAATAAGAAAATTCGTCAGTAAAGTTTGAACTACCGTCCGCTCATCTGACTTTCTACCGGTTCTCATACCACAGCCGAGCAACCCAAGGTCTCAGACCACGTCGCTCATTTAGAGCCCTCCTCCGTCCCGGAACCGGAACCAACCTCGGAACAGACCAAACCCTCCACGACGACTTCAACAACGACCACGACGGGGGAAGGCGACGAATCCGAGGGTGATTCAACTCAACCTCAACCAGGAGCCGCTGCTTACAACCCCGAAACTGGAGAAATCAATTGGGATTGTCCTTGCCTGGGGGGAATGGCTCACGGACCCTGCGGGATGCAGTTCCGGGAGGCTTTCTCGTGTTTTGTGTTCTCGGAACAGGAGCCCAAGGGTATTGATTGCGTGGAGAAGTTCAAGGCCATGCAGGATTGCTTCAGGGAGCATCCGGATGTGTACGCTGAAGGTATGCCCATGGTTCATCTGGGGAACGAAAACTGTTCTTACCGCCTCAATAGAACTGGACGACGATGACGACCCGGACGCTACGACGGAATCACCAGAGGCTGTCGTGCCTGCCACAGGGGACACCCCACTAGACGGATTCCACGAGCCCACCTCTACAAAAGTACACACGGAACCTTCCTCCGCTTAATACGCTTATAATATATCATTTACTTATCACCACTCCATCCGTTCTGAAACCTCCAACTCGCAAACAGTTTATTGCAAAAGAAACTAAGGTCCGAATAATTTAACGTGGGAGTGTGTCGAGAGTAAACATGCAGGGCGACGCGTTTGAGAGAGAAGTGAGAAAAGAACAGGTAGTGGGGGACATATCTGAAAGCAGAGACAAGTACGCATTAGGCTACTAAACAGATGCAACAATGAGACCGAGGGAAACTGCTACAAGAAAGAGACATACTAGGAAATGAAAACATTGTACGATAGCAGTAGGAGTGTGATGATGTATTGGGAACCCAGCAAGATGAGAAGAACAACTGTATCAGACGTCAGCCTTGGTTTGCATAAGTATGGCGAAGGAGACGTACGAAATCAATCAACCAAGATCAGGGACTATGGATAACCTTCCACCCCATCAAGGTCTTCGCGCGACTTCAAATGTAAGAGATAGGAGATAACCCCGGCCAGAGTGCTGTTCTGTCGACATAATACCTCTATTTCTTGCCCCTTCCACATCTTCTGTGGTAGAGCCACCCCCTCGGCCGTATCGGTCTCATCGTCAATGGGAACTTCCAAGTCAATCTCCATTTTCCCGGCCATGCTGTTGTGGTACCATTGACTTCTGGACTTGGATCGAGCATGTAGGTACGCGCCGAAGCTTCGCTGCTGATGTTGATCGAATCGGTGGAGAGTCCCGTTGATGGGAGGGGACTGTGGTGGAGGTGGAGGTGGTGACAATGGCCTCGCATTCCGACCCAACTCGTCGCAGAGGAGTGACTCATACAGAACTCTAAACGCAAGAGCATCGGCCGCAAGGTGGAACTTGGAGGTCCCTGTATCCGAGACCAATGTCGCGTAGTTAGAGGACGCAATCTCCACCTGTCGCTTCAAGGAAGCTGCCCACTGGTGACGTAAAACAGGGTCGTCGACGCTGAACATGTACCTCCTCTTGTCGCAGTGCATGTCCGAGAAAGCCAGTTGGAACGTGTTCCTCATGAACGCACGCTCGACGACAAGTGAACTGCTTAGCGGGAGACCGGAGTAGAGTAGAGCATTGGATCCACTTCGTCGCATGGTAATCCTTTTCGACCCCAAGGACGTCCCGGTGATACGGAAGGATGCCTCCGAAGACTTAACGAACGTTAAGACAGGTGGATCGAAGAGGAGATCCTGTCCGAAGAGGTGGATGGTGAGGTCGGGGTCTGGGTGGGGGATACGGAGGATGATTGGTTCCGAGTGAACGCGGTAGGTGAGCCGTGTAGGTAGTGCGCGCTTGATGACAATTATGATATCCGTCTCGCCGGAAACCATCGCTCGCGCCTGGGTGAGGTCCTCGTTGCGAATTGAACTACAGATCTCCTCCAATATCTCGTCCGACACTTGTCCACGGGGATCGTATCTCCTGAAGGCACCAACGAAATCCCTCGCAATAACGTTCCTCAGGGGAAGACCGGTCGGTCCGGGTTCTTGCCTGACTCCACCGTGGAGGACTTCATTTAGCTGAACGATGGCCTTGGCGAGTTTCACGGCAAGATCTTTGTCGTATGCGACAGCCCCGAGGTTTGCCTCGTACCACCGACTTCCAAACGCGTCCAAAATGAATTCCATCGGGTTGTGAGTGGGGGATGGTTTCGAGGGTACATTCACGGATTGCAAGAAGACACGCAAGGCATGGTCGATTCGCAACCCAGTAAATCCGAACCCGTCGATGTATGACTTCAGAACAAGTTTAGACGTCCGCCGGGAAAGGTAGTCACCGAGTTTGGCGCGGTCCAAGTCCAAAGTCCTGAACATCAGTTGGCCCAACCCAACCGGATCGTCCCGACTCCTTGCTTTCTCGAATAGAATTGCAATAGCATGATCTGGGTCCTTGGCAAAGTTGTGGACGAATGTCCGCGTCAAAGAGTGCTTGAGTGAACCAGACATGTGGGCTTGGGTACGGTTGTCATCTCGATCGGCTTTGACGCGAAGGTTCCTTAGCTGAACAACACTCTTGATAATGAACCTCCTGTCGAGAACCGTTAAGGTAGATGAATCCATCAGACTATCCTGGTCGTGCAAGATGGGTTTGGCGATGACGAGAATATCGTTGAATAGGAACAGGAACCGGTCCTTCACGGTGTTCGAGTTGACGACCTGGAGAACAGGTGAAGACAATAACAGCTTGCGGGGAGGATCCTCGATCGGGATGGTGGGTAAAGATGAATCGGCGCGGCCAAGGAGCTCGTCCATCAGGTCAAGGATCGAAGACTCCTGTGATCCTGATTTCGTGGCGTCGATCACAGGATGAGAGGAGAGAGTCGACAGTGAGGCTGACCCAGAACGCGAGTGGTAGTCGTCCATAGATGACTGGGGATCAGGAGTGGTAGAGGAAGGCGGGGCAGGAGGAGAGGGGATCTCTGGGGCACTTTCCGAAATTGGGGTTTCGGTGACATGGGGACTTGACTCGCCGGACTTTGCAAGTTTGTTCTGAACGATGGAGCCGAAAGCGTCGTCTACAGCCTGCCTGAAACTCGTATCGGTGGCGGGGCTAGCAGAGATCTTGCCTTTCAGTGTGCTGCCACTCGCACTCGTGGCGCCCCGAGACTTCTCACTCCCGACGTCTTCCCAGTCGGCAGCAAGATCGTCCTTCTTAGAGAAGAAGAGATCGGTCATGGATGACTTGTTGCCGAGTTCTAGCCGCTCGGGTGTGTTGGTGGTGGACCCAGAGTTGGACGAGAAAAGCTTCTTTGCACTCAACCATTTCTTCACGCCTTCCCGAGTGGTGGGGAGTTTGAGGATGGGGGCTTGGGTCGGAGTGGTAGGAGCGTTGGATTGGGGTGAGGGCATCGAAAAGTAGTCGGTCGATGACGAAGATACGTTCGCGGACATGGGAGGAGCTTGTAGTACGTGGAACTTGGCGAGGAGACGTGTATCAGAAGCTTGGTGGGATAACTTTCTATCCCTTCCCAGCTCAGGCGACAGCCCTGTCGCATTCGAGGAACCGGACCCGTGGCTGGCGGGGTCTGCCCCAGAGCTAATATCTGGGCTCGAGGCAGAGTTAAGTATCGCCTTTGCCTTGCTTCTCCTCTCCAGCTCCATCATACCGGGGAACGGGAATAGCTTCGAGTCCATATACTTCGACAGGTCGTTGGTAGGATGGGCCGGGAACGGGGAGGTGCCACCCTTCGTGGAAGGTAACGGCAAAGGGGATGCAGAGACTGGAGATGAATTCGACGTTTGCAACGCTGGTTGACTCTGTTGGAACGCAAACGTCCCGTCTTTATCGGTTTTGCCGCTGGTTAAGCTGGTACCACTCTCTCGGCTGACGCTGGAGTCGGTGTGATCCCTCGGTCGACCGCCCACGCTATTGGTTCGTGACCGCCGACCATTCTGAGATGCACTCCGGCTGAAAGCACCCTTAACCCTTTCCCAATATCCACCCTCGTTCCGTTTCGGCGTCGTCTCCGTGGTAATCCTCGTCGTCTCCTCCCACTCAGAATAGTCCCCGCCATTCGTGGGAACACGTTCAAACGTTGGAGTGATCACCACTCGAGCAGGATGTGGCCGTGGACTAGTGCGATCTGGCTCGAAATGGTTGACAGCAGCGACAGACGAGGGTGACGGGGGGCTAATAGACGTTCTACCTTCGGTTTCAGCCGTTACCTCGCTCTCCACTAGGACGCTTTCTCGTTTGGGCGATGGGGAAGTGTCCACTTGCGAGGAGTCGATTTGCTGAGAAACGTCGGCAGCTTCATCTTCATCATCTCCGTCCTCCTCGTGTTCGTCATCGCCATTGACCTCTTCTTCCTCGTCCTCGTCCTCATCATCTTCGTCATGAACAGGAATAACTAAGAGTCATCAGCATGTTACCGGACTTTTCGAACGCGAATAAGCCTTACTCGGTTCTGCAACCCAACTAGGTTCCCGTTCGTTCGTTGGCAATGGCATACGACGAACTTCGGCAAAGGTATCATCCTCATCGTCGAGATAAACCTTCTCTTTGAGTGGAGTCGCGAAAGGGCTTGTCGGGAAGACATCTGGTCGAAGACCTTTCTGTTGCGACAAGAAGAATGGTACACCGATCCCAGGAGCAGAGTCCATCGAAAAATTTGACGGCGCATCGGACACGTGGGGTAAACGTCCGAGGTGACTACGTTGGGGGGTTTGAGGTAGGCCAGCAGGTAATGGAGGTGACTGTTCTGATGGTTCATCTTCATCCTCGATAATAATACCACGATTATGAAGAGGGGTCTGGTATTCAACTCCGTTCTCTATATTTATAGGTGTATGTGAGCGGGGGGCCGATGGTGGTCGGTGAATGAGCGCCTCGGCTAACTGGTTCGCGTTAGCAGGGAGTGTTAGTGGAGAATTTGGTAACACGGGTGTGGTTGGTGCGGTTGATGAAGGCTCCCTATCATCGACGACGGTAGACGCACGGGAAGAACTCCTCCTTTTTCTCCTGCGCTTCCGCTTCGCAGGAGCTGTGGTCTGTGTCGTAACCTCCTCGCCGGCGCTGGTCTGCTCCGCGTCGGTGTTGAGCCGTTCTCCAAGGCGATGAAATAGAAGCGCTCTTGCTGCCATACGTTCACCCCCGGCAACAGTGTTATTTCTAGTAAGCTTTGCGAAGGGTGAGTTCGTGGTCATGGCGACTGGATCGAAGGATTCCCCTGTTAGCTTAGCCATAGCCATGGCGCGTTGTACTCCGCTGCTTGCACTGTTGGACCGGAATAGACCAGTCCGAATAGCTTCTAGAGAGGGAAGCATTGGGGTCGAAGGAGATACTGGAGGATGGAAACCGGCTTCGGTGTATTGGGGCGACATGGGGTCAAATCGAAAGGGTTTCGGGGAGGCGAGGGGAGGAGATAACCTTGTGGGAGCAGCATCTTCATCCTGGGAGGATTCGTTATTTGCTTGGACCGTTGGGAGTGAGGGAGTGACAACTTTTAACTTGGTCTTTAGATCTTTCGACCCTCGGGATCTTGAACGTGATCTTCGTCTCTTCTTCTTTTCAGCAGCGGCGGAGTCGGGTGTTGTTGTGGTAGCTGGCTCTTCCATAGGTTCGTCGACTACAGGTTCATTTGGTTGACATGGTTGAGCCTTGGTTGGAGACGGCTCCAACAACCGCTCGGGGAGAGGTCGTGCGGTCTCGAGTCCTTCTGAGGGTTGATCTCCTTCGGGTTGCTTGGTTCCGTCAGCCTTCTCCTCGACCTGGGACTTCTCCCCCTCGCTCACAGCCTCTACGTGCATAGGTGGGCGCCGGCCGTCTTTCATCCGAGGTAAGGAGGCAGCCCGTTTGAGTTTTGCGACGGCGAAGGCTCGCTGTTCAGCGGCCGTGGTTTGTTCCATCTCAGCGCCAGGGTTGATTCAACACTAAGATGTGGATGGACGCTAACAAGAGGGCTTATTCGGATGTGATGCGACAAGGAAACAGTATTCCCGCAGCACGAACCTGGATGAAACGGAACCTAGTGGAAGCTTCAGCATCTGCAAACCGGTGCGCATATACGCAGGACTCACCCTAGACACACGAGTACCCGTGTTCAGAGGAGGAGAAAAGGGTTGACGAGTGAGAGACTGACGTCGTCCTGAAAGCACGTGCGCGTTTCAGGGAAGTAAGTGCATCTGATCCAAGGAAAAAAAGAGAGGGTGTCTCACTCAGATAGACCAACGGCAAAGGAGATTTAGAGAGACCAAGGAAGGCGTTTATGCGAGGAAGGGATTGGTCGAGGGAAAGGTAGGTTCCGACCTGGAGTGCATAAGTAGATGAATGGCTATGCACTGTCACGGGTCACCGAGCCGGTCACGGCGTCTTCGAGGTTAATCTCGGGTATTTTTGAGGCTCATACGGCCCAGATGGACGGGGACTCGAAAAAATCGCTCTCGTATATTCGGCCTACTTTATATGAATTACGCGTTCTACGGTGACGTTCAATGACTTTGGAGGGTGTGTGATCCATCAAAGATAACAATCCATGGATTGCGCGCGAACGGATCCAAAACGAGCTCAGCGGAGATCTTCCGCCCTCCCGGGCGACAGGGAAAATTTCGTGTAGTTCGGCTCGGAGTTGTGGACACACGTACGGGCAGATCAGAAGGCCCCTGCCCCTTGGGTACGGTGGATCCGGTGGGAATCCGAGAAGAGGATACATTTTCCGCAAACGAAAAGCATCAAAGACCCCACCGATAACAATCAGTGTGCGCCTCATCTCATATACCGATGCTGGTCAGATGAGGGTCCGCCGCCATTGGCCTGGGTCGAAAGATCAAGATAAGGATTTGGGGTGAACCAGCAGGAAGAGCGAGTTCATGGATCGATTGACTTTAGACGCTGCGGTTCCTACCGTAATCTGAAAATTTGATGAAGTCAGGGAGGCACTAGATGTTAATGACAAGAAAGTGCGGAACCGCAACTCGGCCATGATGCAGGCGCTTTATCAACAATGTATCGTGCGGGCGAACTATACAACCCCTTGAGTGAATTATGGGGAGAGGAGTCGTCGCAATGGTGTGACCATCAGTTCTGAGGATTGTTGTTGGAGCCAGAGATAGCCCATGGGCTATTTCAGCTCATACAGGAAAATAACGTTGATCCAGTCCTTGTTTGGTGAAAGGCTCACCTGAAGACGAGACATTCAAACGAACTTGGCCGAGCAAATGAACCTCCACATCACAGCACAATGGTGCGGCAGGACGTAGGCAACACGATCCGCCCAAGTTTATACGGCGAGCAAAGAATGCCACCTCCGGTCGCCCCCCACGGAGCCAGAGGTCCTAGATCCTGGAAATCGGGTCGTTGATGTCTCCGGAGACCAGTGAATTTCTCAAGATGACGAGCGACCGATGGGGTCGCGCTCAGTACTGGTAGTGGTCAGACCGCAGGTAAGATCACGTATAGAAAATCACCTTTAATATTCATTCCATCCTCCAAAAGCTTCTGGTCGTGAACCCACCATTTGTTACCAGCAACCGCTGCCTGGTTGTAACATGGTCGCGCTTTGACGTGTATCGTCAAGTTAATAGGTCATTTAGTCATACCGCCAAGCTGGGGGGTCGCTTGCCCTTGGTTTGCCCCGTATGGCATATTTAATATTTTGTTTCCCAGTATATTCCTGCAAGATTTGTGTCAGAGACATACCCTTCATGTTCGCTGTGCTCGCCATGACGGGAAGACATTTCATAAGTCTCGGAGACCTGTTCACCTGGGGCGAATCATTGACTGGTCCACGACTATTCAACCGCACAGGTTCCGTTCTGCATCAGGTTCTGGTGGATGTGGGCCTGCATGTCTGTAACGCCTAACCTCGTCACACTCTGGAAGTTCAAGGTTTAATACCCTTGCGCTTAAAACTGCCATAGCGCAAGTTTCCCAAGGTTCAGTGAGAAGAGCACAGCGAGTTTTGTTTACCCGGCTACCCGGTACGATAGGACGACTCCCATCATCGAGGAAAAGGGCGTTTGCGGGATTAGCGTTTTAATATGAGCGGCAACCCACCTTGGAAGTACCGGATGCAGGAAAGAGGCCGAGTGGGTCATCCGAATAACAAGCTGAATGTATGTCAGCTGGCTACAACGCCCCAGGACATTGCCAGCCGTGAAACACGCCGCCGAGCTCCGATGATACACAGTAGTCGATGAATGCGTTCTTGCAAGCTACGGGCACCTTGGATATTGCTCATGTTAATTCGTTCAATAAATCCATTTGGACTGGAACTCACATTTCACTACTCTCTTACACGTACTGTTCAACATTGCTGCATGTGTGGTTAATCTGAGCAACATTTGGACCCCCACTCGTGCCCAACGGATGATAACGAAGGAGTTGGGTAATATTTGCTGATGGTAGGGCGTCCAGCGGCAGTGCTGTACTTAATCAGCCTTTATCTAGTTCAAGGTGTATTCAGCCATCTTTACCAACCCTGGATTAGTGGTTATTTTCACGACAGGAAGGCGAGTGTACTTACGGTATGGTTGGCGTTCGTGGCTCGAGGTGGGGTTGAGGAAGTCACGCTCGCCCAACCCATGTGACGATTCCTCAACTTGAGATCTCACAAAGGAGCAGCAAAAGAACCATCATCCAATCACTCTCCCGACCGCCGCAATGTCTACATCGGGTATCTCCGGGTTTTACGCCTACACGCAGACCCTTAAGGGCGTGCACTATGGTCCAGGATCTGTCAAGAATTCGCTCATCCCAATCTTAGAGGGATTCGGGACGAAGAAAGCCTTGATCGTTACCGGCAAGACCCTTCGGGAGAAGGTGCGCAGGGACTGGGTCTGGCAGATGGGTGGATATCTAATCTAATCTAGACGGACGTAATCTCAGATATCGAAGCACTCTTGAGGGAGAAACAGGTCTACGGGGCGACCTTTTCTGAGGTCGGACAACATAGCCCGATCGCAGATATCAGGAAGGGCGTGCAGGTCTTGAAGGATCTCAACGCAGACACGATTATTTCCGTCGGAGGAGGCTCACCGATTGACGCTTCGAAACTCATCCTGCATTTCCTCAAGGAGGAACGGGGCGGCCCAATCCTCACGCACGTCGCGATCCCCACTACCCTCAGCGCCGCTGAATACACTGTAAGTAGTGGACAGCTTTTCGCTTTCACAAATGCCGAGCGGTGTTTTAGGCTGGTGCAGGCTACAAGGATGAGAACGGGCACAAGACACCACTCGCAGGCCACGATCTCCCACCTGCGGCTGTTATTCTTGATGCGGAATTAACCCTCTCGACTCCGGAGAGGTTATGGCTTTCCACCGGTATCCGGGCCTTGGATCATGCCGTAGGTGGGTTGATGCCTCTGCCGAGGAAGGTCGGCTTCTGATGAAGTGGTGAAACTAGAAACCCTGTATCGCCCTCTGGTCCCGTATCCAGTGAAAGTGATCTGTTACGAAGCAATCTCGTTGCTATTCAAGTATCTTCCAATCTCCAAGCAGAATCCCGGTGATGTCGCAGTTCGGCAGAAACTGCAGGTTGCTGCGTGGATGAGCCTCTGGCCGACGACGTTATCCAAACCCGTGTTCGTGTTGATCCCCTACCTCCTATTGCCTCTCTATTGACAGGTATCCGCAGCACCCTGGGCTTATCGCATGATTTGAGTAAGCGGGTGGGAGCGACCTACGATGTCCCCCACGGCATCTCTTCTGTAAGGATGTTCTCAGCCACGACGACTGTATTTTGATTTTTGGGATATAGTGTATCATTATCTCTCCAGTGGTAGCCATCCAAACGAAGTTTGCGACACTGGAGGACAAGGAGGCCCTCGCTCGTGGATTGAGTTCCACAGGCACGCCAGGGACGGGTTCAGTCGACGGTGACATCATCGCATTTTCACGCGAGATAGCAAAGTGAGTCCGATTCAATGTTGCAACGTGCAACCTTTGAGAAGAGCTGACTTGCTGCGGCGACCGCAGTCTCATCGGATCACTCGGCCTGACAACAAGGCTGAGGGATTACAATATTCCGAGGGAAGACATTCCACGAATTGTCGAGAGGACTATCGCCAAAAGTTCGGGTGAATTGTATGATCAAGTGACCGAGATCATGAGGGAGGCTTTTTGAGATTGGTACTCGTTTCGTGAGGGTAGGTTTGTGGTATTGGGCTCGCCCTCGGAATGTCTCCAGCTGCACATAGTAAAAGTCAGAGCAAGGTGTACACGACCTACATAGATCTGTCTTCCGGCGAGCGGTCTGCCGAATTCATGACGATCGCTCGTTCGACACCCTAGTACATCCCGATTTCAGCCTGCCATTGTTGTTTTTTTATCGTCTTACCACAACCCTGTACCCCGACCCTGGTCCCCGTTCACGAGCAGTGGATTCGCGACAATCACGCTACCAGTCTCGCCATCTCTTGTATGTGGGGTCGGGGGTTATGTGCCGTTGCGGGTCGGCTACACCATCCACCAACACCCAGCAGAGGTTTCAGATATTTAACCAATCACCCTCCCGCAGCCAAGAACCTCGCGATTGGGATAAATAGCGGAAGAATCGGCCACGGAAACACTCTCGCTTCTTTCCGCTCAACCCCCATGACCACACGGATTCTCCACTCGACCAAGGCGACAAACGGCGAGAAACACCGTACGGTAGACAAGGTCCATGACCACGAACCCCACGATTCTCACAACCGTAGCCATACCACCGCTCACGACCATGAAGACCACAACCACAGTCACAGCCATTCACACTCTCATGGCATATTCGGCGCGTTCGGACACACCCATTCTCGTGAAGATACAACCACGGCAGGAGCGGAGAAGATCGTAGAGGCTTTGAAGGGCGGTAGTGCGTATTGGCATCGTTCCGCGAAACTCTTGGTGCTGACATGGCATAAACCGAACAGGTGCCGACCGAGGAAGTCAGGTCACACTTGTCGGATTGTACGGCAATATCATCCTTACAGGTACGAAGGGCCTGGCGGGGTGGTATATGGTATGTTCACCAGTTATATGCTCGTGTGACGGTTCTAACACCACACCACCCTAGAATTCCGCGGCTCTGCTCGCTGAAGCTGGTCATTCTCTGAGTGGTAAGACACGATTGCTTCGCTATGCGCCCGTACTTTCGTTAACACGCGAATCACGTAGACCTTTTGGGAGATTTCGTGACGCTCTTCGCCTGGAAACTGTCTCAAAAACCGCCCTCCCAGAAGTACCCATACGGTTTCGGTAAATTCGAAACCCTGGGGACGGTCTCCATTTCCCTTCTCCTAACAGGCGGGGCACTGGGGATCGGTTTCCATTCATATAACCTTCTGATTGATGCCCTGACACCAACGATGTCCACTGTGCCACCAGGAATTATCCAGGACGTCTTCCAAGCGGCCCAGAATCTCCCTGTCCCCGAAATCGGGCATGCTCACGACCACGTCGTCTCTGGACATGATGCCCACGACTACGGGTCAGTTTTGGATCCCAACGCTGCGTGGTTCGCCGCCATCGGGGTATTGACCAAGGAATGGTTGTACCGGATTACAAAGAAGGTTGCCGACGAGGAACGGAGCTCCGTCTTACTTGCAAACGCGATCCACCATAGAAGCGACGCGTACTCAAGTATGGTGGCCCTTGTCGCGATTTTGGGCAGTTGGTACTTCCCAGCGCTACCCTTGGATCCGATCGGGGGTACGTGTTCCAATCGTCTTTTGTGACGGCTGGCGCTGATACGAAACAATGTCCAATTGATCAGGTCTCCTAGTGTCGTTGGTCATCTTTAGGCAGGGAATCGTGCTCTTCACTGGCGCATTCGGGGAATTTACCGACCGTGGCGTCTCGCCAAGGACTCAACGAATCCTGACACGGGCTTTAAGCCCCCTTCTCCCAGCCCCATCCACCTCCGCCGAACCTACCGTTACAGATCCTCACGCTCACCCGCACTCACACCCCGACCCTCATCAAGTTCCCAACCCATCCGCGTTATTAGGCGTCCACGACCTTCGCGCGATACGCGCCGGTGCCACGATGTTCGTAGACGTGATCGCCGATGTGCCCCCCACCATGACCATGCGCGACGCAGCCGTGATAGAGAGAGACATCACCCAGAAGCTCAAATCCGTCCGAAGGGAGATTTCAGAAGTTCGGGTCAAGTTCAACGTTGTGGAGGGGACGAACGGCACCACTTATTGATCCTCCTCGGGGATCATCGTTGTAGCTGTAGTTTATCTAGTCTTGTATGTACCTCGAGGGCTAATACATCCACTCCATTTATTGGGTGACTTGTCCATAACACTAGAAATATATGTATGCGTCACAGTAGGGTACTGTTGACCGAGGTTTATTCCTCAAATATCCGAGCACCCTCCACATATAGTAGTA
>Ga0307517_10005892_pt1 | contig 18294 bp, 21 predicted proteins | sample 23_EM_MG_FD_194515 | JGI IMG/M metagenome (GOLD analysis project Ga0307517, IMG submission 194515) | Populus trichocarpa ectomycorrhiza microbial communities from riparian zone in the Pacific Northwest, United States - 23_EM | ecosystem: Host-associated > Plants > Roots > Unclassified | place... | reverse complement strand
ATGAATGATTTATTATCTATATAATTTGAGGTCTCCCCAAAGCTTGAGTGAAGAAATGAAAGTTGGAATTGGAAATGTTTATTGGGGTTGCGGATGCAAATCTGACGACACGTGGTTTGCGGCCCTTGTACTCAAAGTTCGAGCTCTCGAGGTCCATTTCCTTTGAATCCTGCCCTTGTGAGCGTCAGCTTCTATACTATTTACCGCCATTAACTTTTTATTCTTCGAAGATTCAACTGTTTGGTTGAACTGGCCAAATTCTTGCTTGCCAGGACCGTTTGGTTCTCGACAGTGCCATGGCAGATCAGGATTCACAACCTCCGCGTGCACCGTCGCGTGCAGAGCAACGTATGGCTGCTGTTGCTAAAATCAGACGCGCTACTTCTTTACCCAGGATGAAGGATGGTCGGAGGCTGCGCCCAATGCATGTGGAGGCGGTCAGTGAGGGAGAAAAACCACCAACCGACGAAGAAAAGGTCGAAAGCGAATCGGAAAAGCAGACTACTACAGAGGGGCAAATAACAAATCCCGAATCCGACGAAGCGAAGGAAATTGCTGAGGAGCACTTAGGGAATTCAGAGCTACCACGTACTGCAGAAATCCCAGCCGATGTCGAACTCGATGCAGAAAACCCTGATACCGAATTTGAAGAAAGAACCATGTCCCCTAGTCCGGGTGCAACTAAAAAACGTCGCTCACGATCACGATCGAGGTCGAGGGGTTCTAGAGACCTCAAAGGCAAACTGAAGCCTCCACCTTCCCCTATGCCTCAGCTTGGAGGGGATTCGTCCCAAGATGAAACACCTGCAATTCCTTCACCTATGTTGTTGCCCATGCTATCCCCGCTTGCATCGCCTGTGCCTCATTTTCCATTTCTGCAACAATCGCGTATCCTACGATCACCAACACCTCTACCTCCGGACATGTCATTATTCTACCCCGGACCTTCACCGCCGACTCCACTACCAACACTCGCAGACCTTCAAAGAGGTTTGATGCGCTCCAACAGTGTCGGGACAGCAGCCGCTGGACGAATATTGGCAATGCACAAGCTCACTGGTGGCACTGAATCTTATGATCCATCCCCGTCTCCCACACCACCCCCTTTGATTTCCAAGCTTGGGCGGAATAATACTGTTTCGGGAGGGGAGCGGATTGCTGCAAGACAAAATATGATGAACAGGCTAGGAACAAGGGTGACGAGAGAGGCAGATGCCGAGGCAGCAAGTGGTGCAGAGGAGAAAAATATCAAACAATCGAAACGACGAAACAAACGACGGTCAAAGGGGAGTTCCGTAACTGCCACCACACCAGGACTCTCTGATTCTGATTTCCCCTCTACGGATGGCAACACTCCAGCCGTTTCATCATCATCACTTCCAGAGCTACAAGATCAGTATGTCGAGCTCCGAATGCAGTCAACGACGCCCAGTCGGGCATTAAGTTCTCGTACCCAGAGTAGCGAGCGGGTGTCCAATGCCAGCCCGCCTCCTCTACCATCGTCGTTTCAACCTAAAGAGGAGCCCGAGCGACCAGAGCATCATCGGCGACGGAGTGTCGTTATAGAAGATCCTGATGACGATGTCCAGAATGACACTCCAACTGATCCTCAACAACATTATTCTACATTGCCTGGCACTCCGCAACGGACTTTTCAGGAGATTGACGCCATACGAACACATGCTTCAACTCCTTCTAATGCCTCTTCAGATTCCGCTCCTGGTTCGGCGGTGGGCGTGCCTGTCATTTTTAGTCAACGTGCTACCTCCCGAAATGATTTGTTCCCGACTAGTCCGTTCACTTCGCCGCTGAAGGCAAGGCCCTTGAGTGATTATGAGGAAGAGCAAGTTTTGTATCCAGCTACCACTGCTCGACCACGGACGCCGTATGCGAGTGCGGTGCAGATTCACGACCGCGAAATAAGTTGGATTGCCTCTCCTGGTTTGCCTTAGGCTTTAATTCTCATTCATTGTTTACTAATATAACTTCCAGTCCCCGAAATTCGTATGCCCATCCATGATGACGAAGAATCAGAACCAGAAGACGATGCTGATTTCCGAGATCAAGAGGTCCAAGTCATTGATGGTGTGGATCATGAAGAAGATCCTCCATCAGTCTCCGCCGAATCATCGAACGGCTTCTCTCCAGATGTCTACGACGATATGTCCCCCCGTGTTTCCGCAAGTTCGAAGAGCGTCCTCGTTGAATCCGAAATCTCCCCCGAAACTGTGGCTTTCTACCAGACGTCTTCTGCGCTCTCTCATCCATCGTCGGTGACCAGAATCGAGACTTCCGTCTCACAACAATCATTCCCTCAACGTTTGTCAGTAGCGTCACGTATTGGAGAGCGCTCTCCCCTGAGTGTCGACTTCACGGAATTGGATAATTATTCTGGTGCAGATTCGCCAAAGAGAGCTGAAATAGGCTCGCCAAGCACGTGGGAGAAGGTCAAGAACACGCTTGTTAGAGCGGGGTCAAGTTCAGGCCGTAGGTCTCGCACGAACAGTATCGTGACGCGTGAACGGAGAGATAACACTGATTCCAGTGTCAGTCGTGAAAGCGGTGGAAGTTTGATGATTGGCAAGACCGACCCAGCTCAATCAAGTCAATTGCAGGCACCTTCCCTCATGCAAACACCTTCAGCCTCGGCATCCATCCTATCTTTGACACCAGCACCTCCCCGAATGAGTGCTTCTCCAATTCCACCTGCTTCCGATATGTCCAGGTATCAAAACTCCAAGCTTATTCCATTCCCGGGTATAGTCAAACTAGAAGAGGAGCGACGCCGGAACCAGCATCCTACGAGTCCAAGTCTTGATGTCCCCCATTACAATGACGAACTTCATCCACCGGCTATCGCGGCGTCATGGTCAAGCGGTAGCTCGCAAACAGCGGATCCGGGAGAGCGCCAGGTTTCACACCCAAACTCACCTGCGGGAATGTATACAGCCGAGTCTGTTATCTCTAAACCCTCTGTTCAGGAGTATATCGATATCCCCCCATCTCTTCAAAATGGAAGCATTTCAGGAATGAAACTACCTATGACACTCCCGGGAGTGAAACTTTGGCTGAAAAACTCAAAGAAAAAGGTGCCATCACAGCCCGCAAGCAATTCTGTATCGGTTTCGACTCCCCCAATCCCAAGTGTTGACTCGAACGCGTCCACGGCAGCAAAACGACCTTCACTTTCGGATATTGTTTCGAAACGGCCCAATGAACTAAGTTGTGACTGGGAGGATACGCCTGCAACTCCAGACACAAGCAATGTTGGGAGAGCGGTTGAAATAAACCCATTCGGTTTTGATATGACGACCCGGGGTCGGTCCTTTCCAGTTGATTCCTTCCCTTCGGTGGAAACGACTTCTCGAGTTATGAGTGACCCTTCTCTTAGCAGAGTCAACACCATAACACCCGACCCATCATCCATTAGCGATTATCCTGCTGCTACCCCGTCCGAATCGTCCTCGACGTCTTCCAACTCGTCTCTGAATGGTCGACAAGGTCTGTTAGTACTTGAGAGACTAGAGGAGAACCTGTCCCGGGTTTCGAGAAGTCCAATGTGGTGTGCCGCTGTTGATGACCCACCCCGCAAGCTTGTGCTGTCATCACCCGTATTACAAGTGGTGAACCAAAACACTGTCAAAGATCGATTTTTATTCCTCTTCACCGATCTCCTTGTCATCGCGAAACTCGTTGCCTCTGACCACCATGACAGTCTTACGGATCCGTTCAAACTCTTACCAGATAAGAAATACACAGTGAAGAACGTAGTACAACTCCAGAGACTCCGATTTTGCGCCGATCGAATGGATGCATCGAAATCACCCATTCTTGGACCTCGCAATAGTGTGCTTCGTTCCTTCATATCCGATTTTTCCATTGATCCGGATCGAGCCATTACATCTCTCTTCACCAAGACCAAGATCGGTCCAGACCCAGCTCTGCTCGGTCAACTCTTATTCAAGGCGATAGAGTTGGATAGAAGTCGGCTTGGTGACTACCTTACGAGGAGGACATCCAGGGCTGTGCTCAAGTCGTACTTGGACAGCTTCAATTTCGTTGGCTTGAGAGTAGATGTCGCCTTGCGGGTTTTCCTTCACTCCATCAACATCTCTCAATATGCACACGCATATGGAACATTGGAGTATGTCTTAGACTCTTTCGCGAGTCGATGGTATGAGGCGAATGCCAAATTCGTTGCCTTCGATAAAGACATGGCTGTCCAGCTGGTGTGGGCCCTTGCGCAGCTGAATGACCGTTTACATGGTTCTATCGCTGATGAGCCAGGTGTAACAGACAAAATTTTGCGGACAGTCACAACTAGGGAGTTCCAGGAGGCGTTTCGGCGGTTTGATGCGCGATTTTTGGTTTCTGATGACTTATTGCAGGAGCTCTATCGCTCGATATTCCACGAGCGCCTTTGTCAGGCATGCCCATCCATCTTAAATTCGCAAGAGATACCCATTACAATCAAGCGGCCCTTGCCAAGTAGATTGACTTACAAAGCGCAATCTGAACCAATCGTTTTTCGTCTGCCACAGCAAGACCCTCACTTCACGATTGAACTCTATGGACAAGATCTCATTTTCGATCCCCCCATTCTTCAGTTCTCGCGTTCTTCGGAAGCATCATTCCGCGTAACAGGGGCTTCACTCGGATTGAAGACGATGACCATGTGTCGCTCAGGGCCGAATGCCATTAAATATTCCGGGCTCCCTCTCAGTCAATCCATCGTCGTCGAACGTGCGTTTATGAAGAACACTTTTCAGATCGCCTTCGTCAACCCGACTGGAAATAAGCGCAGGTACATGTTCAGCGTTGATGATCCCATCATCAGAAATGAATGGTCGACCTGCCTTCGGAGACAAATTGATTCCAGCAATGTCACAACTGCAGCTTTGAAGTCGGCTGGATCTTTTTCTTCTTCAAAATTCCATAGAGCAGCGCAAACAATCGCATTCGAAATCCTTCAGGAAAAGCTCGTTGGATGCAGAATTGCGGGCCAAAGCCATTCCGAGGACTCCTTTCAGAACGGAAACACATTGCCTCACATTATTGGCTCATCTACGACATTCAGCATTACTCGATCAAAATCCCGAAGCAGGGTGTATCACCTTCACGGAGCAGGCAGAGATGAATTGGAGTTGAGTCGGTTGCAAAACGTTTCCCGAGAGAGCAATAACTCGAGCAACATCAATACACCTGAGAAACGAACAGATGGACCTTTGTGGACCTCCCGTGATTTAGAATTGTATTGTCAACAAAATAGCTCGATCTCTCTCGTTCTTTCTTTCTTGCAAGTAGGGGCGCCAGAGGGTGCTGCATCTTAATTTGCCTATTTCGTCGTGGTATGTCACCTCTCAAGTTCTGGATAAACATCCACTGATTTCACCCTTTTCTTTCAGTTGTCTTGCTGTAACTTCCCTTTCATTTTTGTGGTGCTAAGTTCCCATATCGTATTATCACGCATGCTTTGTTAGTTTCTAATGTTCGGATTCAATCTATACTTTCCCCTTGATATCTGTTTAGTCAGTCCCCTTTCGTTTCTTGAATAGCACATACCCAGATCGTCTATTCCGCTACCTTCCTCTCTCATTTAAAGTGTAATGTTATGTTCATATACTTAGTAAATGAAGTCACCCGATACAAGTTCCCCGTAATCTTATCAATTATTTGTTGTGGCCATTTTCTTTGCTACTGCCATTGTGCATTGTGGGATTTCATAATCGAAGTACGCTATACCGGATGGCTTATGAAAACGTGGTCTTGACTGCAGGATCCATCGTGTCTGCAATGTGTTGTCCTCAATTTGGCAAGTAAAAAACAAATGATGCTGAAACGTGGAAGCCTCACCCTGTCCGATTAATATGTGGCTCACAGATTGCATGTATATCATGTGCCTGAACGAAGCAATATATATCTCATCCTGCAATAAAAAATTCCGAAACTCCTCCCACATTCTACCCCAAGCTCCTGGAGGGCAATAATCTATTTTGGTCGCGGCAGGGCGTCAGCCGATCCACATCTACACCACTCCGACCACGTACTGCTTGCCGTCTAGTCATGGCACATATCTATACTCCGTTATCAGACCGACTCTACAAAGGCCAACGTCATCCGCACACGGGCGGATATTCGCGCTCTCGTTCGAATCCCAGTAGGGACGCCGATGTACCACGAAAAGGGGTGTCACCAACTTATATTTGGGTGGAAGAGCAGGAGATCATAAGCAGAGGCAGAGGACTGCCCATCAAAACGGAGGAGTGGGTGAAGGAGCAGCAGACGATGCTTAAAGCCAGTGCAACAGAGACTTTTTATCATATGCCTCGGGCGCGGACAAAGAGCAGCATTCGAAGGCAAGAATGGGAGGAGCTCATTTACGTATATGAGGTCGAAGCCGAACAGTGGATGAAGCACGAGGAGCGTACCCGACGAGTTGCTCACGAAAGAGAGAAGACGAGGCTGAGAATACAGGAAGAGCTCAGGAGAATTGAAGCTAGATACCAGCAGCAGCGCGAAGCGGAGCGGACTGCACAAGAATCGAGGCGAAGGGAACAGAGCGAGACGCGAGACAAAGATCGGAGGGACCGCGCAAGGCTGATCGTCGAAGCGTGGATCAAGTACGAGTCACGTTGGTCGTCGCTTTCGACAACGACGGAGGAATTGGACTTCAGAACATTGCCGTGGCCGCTTGTGCTTCCTCCAAAAAGTACGGACGACATAACGCAGGAGGCGATTGTCGCGTTCTTGTACTCACACAACCATTCACAAGACCAATCACGCAAGGAACGAATCCGCAATGCCCAGCTGCGCTGGCATCCAGATCGATTCAGGCGGTTCTTGGGACGCGTATCAGAGACGGACAAGGCGGCGGTCGAGGAAGGCGTTGGCATCGTCGCACGCGTTCTCAACGAGCTGACAGAAAAAGAAAAGAAGAAAGCAGCTTAAATTATTATTTATGCTTGTTTGTCACCTCCGGGGATTTTCGTCATAGCATTTACAATTTGTACAACCACATATCCTCAATATGTTTTCCCACTTTACGCGTCTTTCGCTTCGGAGATGTGTCCATACAGCGTCCACGACACCACGCCCATGGAATAGGTCAATAAAGGTCGTGTTGGGGGCCTCTGCAGCGACTGCGGCGTACATGACATGGCAGCTGACGAATGAACGAAACTACCTAGCTCTCGACAGTGTAAATCCAACGAGTGAGCGCAATTGCGGATTACAGAAATGTTTGAGACGATTCCGTTTTCAGAGATAACCCAGGGTTCCACAATCTCATCCAATCCCCCCCTTTCGCCAGACTCCTCCGAACTCTCTACCCCGGAAACTAAACCACCAGATCCATTTATTCCAGATCCAGAGCAACTCGAAACACAGGGTGGCTCACCTGAAGAAACCAGCAGTGAAGCTTCCGAGCCCTCTGGTGGTGGTGCATTTAACCCACAAACCGGCGAAATAAACTGGGATTGCCCTTGCCTTGGCGGAATGGCTCATGGTCCATGTGGTCCTGAATTTAGGGAAGCTTTCTCCTGCTTTGTATTCTCCGAGGTCGAGCCGAAAGGTATTGACTGTGTCGAGAGATTCAAAATTATGCAGAATTGCTTCAGAGCCCATCCAGACGTCTACGCAGACGGTATGTACGGTCGTGTCAAACATCCACTATTTCCTGACCAGTTTTTCAGAAATTATGGATGATGATGACGAGGACGATGAACCAGTTAACTCGGAGAATTTGGAAGGCCTACCACCTGTAGTGGATTCATCCGAACAAATTGCCAATGAGACTGCCATTCCAGAGAGTACACCTGAGAAGAAGCTGCACCTTCAGAAAGCTGGCAGCAGGGACAGATGATGCATTTTAAAAGTACCGGCAGTTGGCACCAAAGCCCCTAGACTACTGTACCCCCTGCATAATGAATAATCCTCATTCACTTGAATACGCGTGGAAAGCATTCAGACTTGTTCCTATTTTACATGGGAGGTATATGGCCTACAAGATGTAGGGATCAATTCAATCCACTTTGAAATGTTTCTCGATATTTCTCTCCCTGACAACATATCCGTTTGCCGCGAATACTTTCGACTTGAGGAAAGGCGAAACATCAAAGATATCGTGTTCCTTTGCCTTAAAGTTTATTCGTAAATACAGACCCAAGTTGTATTAAGAAAAAAGTGTACCTTTTCTTCAATTTCGGCGAGTTTGACGACCACCATCTCGGGCAGCTCGCGACGCTGGGCTTGGTACATCCTTACTTTGTCTTTGATCATACCTCCAAGTAGGAAGGAAAGAAGCTCTTCGTGATCTTTAGATTGTGTGAGGTATTTTCGGAAGCCCTGTGAAAAAGTCAGCAAGAATCAAAGGCGTCCTTTGAACAGAATTCATACTCTCTGCAATGTCTTCTTGATACTCAGCTTCTGTGCGCTCACAAAGCTTCCGACGGCAACCTCAATTGCAAGGTCAATGTCGTCTGCTCTCACATATTCCCTCAATGCCATTTTAGCACTTGCTTCCGCCATTCGAATCATACTCTCCAGATGACGGACAGTGATGGGATACGAGCCCGTGGCCATTGACTCGCGGCGGAGATCAGCAAAGAGTTTGGAGAGCTTTTCTTGATCAACGTCGAAGAGCTTTGGTCGAATCTTTTCCCGAGCATACATGATGTATTTGCGGAGGATATCTTGAGGGATGAGCTGTCAGAAAATGAGTAAAATTATTTGAAGCAAAGGAAAGCATAGTTACATCTGCATCTAAAGTTGTTCCAACATCCATTTCTTCCGTTTCTTTATCGAATTTTGGATGACTCCTCAGATGACTTCCTACGACAAATCTTGCTAGCAGTTCATCCTTTACTGGATCCACGTTATCTTTCACAACACACAACACATCAAAACGCGACAGAATCGGCTCTGTGAGTTCCACATTTTGCTGGAACGGTATTGTCGGGTTGTATCTCCCTCGAATCGGATTGGCTGCAGCGATAATCGCACATCTTGCCTGAAGGCTCGTGACGATGCCAGCTTTGGATATAGATATCGTTTGCTGTTCCATGGCCTCGTGGATAGACGTTCGGTCTGAGTCGTTCATTTTATCGAACTCATCAATGAGACAAGTTCCCTTGTCGGCAAGGACGAGGGCCCCACCCTCAAGGGTCCATTCACGAGTAACAGGGTCTTTTCGTACACTTGCAGTCAGACCAACAGCCGACGCCCCTTGACCAGTGGCAAAAACGGAACGATGAGCCGTCTTCTCAACATATTTCAGGAATTGTGATTTTGCTGTTCCTGGGTCGCCCAATAGAAGGATGTTGATGTCTCCACGGATGCGAAGTTTATGGTTAATGTCCTTCGGAACGCCACTGAAGAGAGACAAGGCAATAGCCGTTTTGATATCCTCGTGACCATAAATCGACGGTGCGATGGACTTGATGATGCGCTTTCGGATTCTCTCATCTCTTGCAAGGCTTCTCATTTCTTTTTCATCTTCTTCGGTGAGACGGAAAGCCGCGAAGAGGTCTTCTTTCTTATTAACGTGGTTGGCTTCGATGATGGTCGAGAAGACAGGGAAACCATTTTTCGAATTGAGTGAGGCATCAAAGTTATTGCGATATACACCAGTCACTTCCTGCATCCTTTATTGAGCTTTTGTCACTGAAGAAAACAGAAACACGAACCACTTCCTCGCCAGGCTTAGCACTATCTATGAGATCCCAAAGGAGGATGACTTCACGATGTCGGGGCAAACGACCAGCAGGGACTGAACCTGGGGATTCCTGGAGTGTCATTTTCTGGTAATTTCGGTAGATGGTCTTCCAGAGGATATCAAAAATAAATCGCAAGGGGGAGGGCATTCACTTACTTGCTCCGAGTTCACTGTGAAGGGCCCTTTGCCCTCACAGTTCGCGCAATAACTGATCTTCACTTCTCTCGAAGCATCTTGGTAAAAAGGACCCAAAACTGCGCCACACTTGCGACAATCGAATTTCACGTATTTGAGTTGGGGGAAAACACCTGTTCGTCGCGTGACAACTCCTGAGATACGAACGAGATTATTGAGGTGGGATCGCCGAAGGTCTCGGAGTGTAAGGCTCAGTGGAAGATCCGCTATGCGAACGTGTACCTCTGAGTGGATACGTTTGTAGGCCGGGAAGTAGACCACGATGGCATCGAGGGCCACCTCATCGAAAATTTCCAGCATTGCCGTCGGTGAGTTGGTTAGGAAGTAAGCCAGGATAGGTTTAGATATCGACAGGTGAAGATACGAAACTTCCAGCGATTCAGAGTTGGCTTGGGATTTATATTAATAACTGTGCATCATTGTACATGAGGATGCTCACTTTCTCCTAGGTTCCGGATGCGTTGACCATAGACTGAGGAGCCGTGGTCATCAACATATGTCATCAAAAAATGACGAAAGTGCCTGACAATGGAGCGCCTAACACGGTCATGAGCAATCCATTCCACTATGGATTTCGCCTTGATGTCACTCAGTTGCTCCAGAGGCAATTCCTAATTCTGACTGGGAAATCACACTAAAAACTCGACAGACGATTCAACTCACGTTCTCTACACCCTCTAAATCATCCATATCGCGACGTTCGTCGTATTGCTTTCTCGTCCGCTTCTTCATGGAAGACAGACCCAGATCATCGTCAAAATCTTCATCCATATCGTCGGCGCTGCCTAAGAATTCAGGTGCATGGCTACGGAGAGCAGCTCGACGACCACGTCCGCCAGCGCGGTCCAATCGATCTCGACGTGCCATCTGTATTTCGGCAGCACGACGCGCTGCAGCGGACATGTCGTCGAATTCTTCGTCATCAATACCAGCTTCTGAATAAGTATCAAGTTGTTCGTTTTGTGCATAATCCCTGAGAAATATGTCAGTTAATCTAGCCACAAATGTCAAAAAAAAATTGATACATGCTCTTCCAATGTTTCAAACAAATCTTCGCCTTCTGCGTCTTCATCGTCACCTTCGACATCTGCTACAGCATCCCTTTCGTCTAAGCCCTCTTCTGTGTCGGAAAATGGTGCAAGGGGGGAAGATGGGGGCAGAGACGTCTCGGAATTACGACGTGTTGGCGTACGCCCCAGCGGTGAAGAAGGGGGAACTGGTGATGAATTTCGTTGACGTTTAATTGCCTGTGGGACCATTCATTAAAGTCCTTATCAAGATAACAAAGCCGGTATACCATGGATGGATATTCAGGAGTTCACACTAGAGTGGCAGAACGAGGACGCGACGCGACACAATTTTCGGACCCACTGAGTTTGAATAGCGTGTCAACTCAGCTCAACTTCGAATTCTTATTTACTGTACTACTGATATTCTATTTTGTAGTGGTATTAATCCAGTATGACACTGTCAGGTAAGTGATCCAGAATTTTCCATAACTTCCGCCGTCATAAGTCTTGGAAAATTGGGAAGAGGTTTGCTGTTGGACATTTTGTTCAGTAAATTACTTCAGCCACCCCAAGTGATGAATCATACTCGCGAACAGCCCAAACGTCTTCGCTGCTCCTTCCTAGTCGTCTAGTGGCCCACCATTCCGCCCTCCGACGGATCCATGCTTCGCGTCGTTCTTCAGGATGCATCACCTTCGTACTCAGACAAAATTTGAAGTCTTGGAACTTGCGGTCACACTTTGACCTTTCTCCAAAGCGATATACATTCTTTATTTGAGTTCGGATAGCTGTTCTAGTAATCAAATCCGATTGAGAGTCGGACAAACAGACATGCTCACCATTACACGCGAGGTATTCATCAAAAGTACTCAAACATCCAGGTATATCGTCTGGTGTTGGATGTAAAAGTCGAAGACGTGCGATTTCTTCCCAAACAACCTTCTCAAAATCACCATTCGACATCTGGTGGATTCAAGGTGGATTTGGAAATAAAGCTCGCTAGCTAGGCGTGATCTCGTGAAGTAACGGTCCGTGACCCATTATCACGTTCTTCCCATTGATTATCTCCTTTATCTCTTTTATTTGGACTCTATTTACCCATTCCTTGAGTATATAAGGACGTCGATTGTACGTAGAAACCCCAGTGAATTTCATACCGTTAAAACCGTCTGAAGTTCCTCTTCCGAGGCCTCACCTCTCAGCTCACCTCTTGTGTGCCCTCGCGTCACGACATCTTTTTGAAGGTCGTCGTCGTTCTCACTCCCTTCCTCGTCGTTACCCTCGACACCCAGCACCTTTTCCTCGCCATCGGTTTGGAAACCTTGGCCTGATCAACCAAACTACCAACCCGGTAGCTACTATACCTGTTTACTTTTACCTCTCTGAAATTGCTGTTGCTGACACGAATATGAATGCTAGATATCAATTACGTGGTCGCAAGGCCGTTGACGGCGGCGCGATTAATGTAACTTCAAACGTCGGGGAATTCATCGGTATCCCAGACAGCGACCTTCGGGTCACCCAATCCGATATCGAGGCAGAAACCCGCCGATCATACTGTGACGCGGTAGCTTCGTCCCTGGCTCCTGTGCGAGCCAGAGTAACCCCCGCCCCTGACCCGGGCAGTGTGGCGAGTATCATACGGGCTCCCGCCGCAAGCGGGAATTTTATTGTCACCTCAGCGCCAGAGGTCGCACCTCGGTTGGTGGCTCATGTACCTAGCTAGTACATACGGAAATAAATCGTTGGTTAGTCATGATAACCACAGGAACGAAAGTCCCACCGATGATGGATCGGCAAGGGTTTTGCGCAGTCACCAACTAAGTTGCCCGAGATACCGGCCATTGAGAAGGACACTCGAGAATCACGGCGTGAACACGTGTTTACGAAGACGATTGAGTCCTCATCGGAGGACTCGTCTTCGAGTCCCGCATACCGGTTACTAATAGAATGATGACGAACCGAAGATGGACAAGGGCAAAGGGCTCTCTAATCCCAAGATAGGCGCGCAACCTCACAACGAGTCTAAGGGCGACATCAATTTGAATAAATATGAGCTCGACCTGTACAGGCAGAAGATGGCTTTTGAGTCTTATTACAATGATCAAATGCGTAAACTCACCAAGGAGAAAGCCAAGCACAAGAGCGTGGTGTTGACAAAGGCCGACACCCAATTCACAAAGCGGATGTGTCCCAAACCAAAATTGTTGGGAAAAACCGTGAGGCTCGAAAGTCACTCACCGTCTGTGTCTACCCCACTAAGACGAGTACCTGATCTGGGGATGAAGTTCTGATGATCATGATCGCCATCAATCACGCAGGTCCCGAAAAGGGAAACACCATCATCGCCGCCAGCTGAAGGCTAAGGCAATTCCGCCGCGAGACTACAACGGCAAGGAAGACCCGCGTGCCTTCCATCACTTCGTGAAAGGAAGTACTATCTATTTGGAGGATGCTGGCATTAAACCAAAACGTTATGCATACACCCTATCACACTATCTGACTGGATGCGCATATGACTTCTACATTCAGAAGGTATCCCAGACTGAAGAAAGATGGTCATTGAATGAATTCTTTGAAGGAATGTTTAATTATTGTTTTTCAGCAAATTACCAATGCGAACCAAACTGGAAAAACTCAAACCCGCGATCAAAGTGTCACGGAATACGATGGACTTGAAGAACTGTTCAATCTAAATCTGAGCGTGACCGCGTACTAAAATTATGGAACGGCCTTCAATCTAAGTACCAGAAATCCCTCTGGAGGGATGGGTCACACAAGGGCCAGAAAAGGAAAGCATCACAGCTCTAGTCGGATCGAGATGATGCTGAAGCAAAAAATCGCTGATCAAGAATGCACCAAGCGGCTCTGAAGATGTTTCAAATGCAATAAACTGGGTCACGTCGCCATGAATTGTTCACGTCGCTTGAGAATAATGTCAACAGTAGTCAGGAGAACAGCTCGGACTCCTCAATACGAAAGCGACTCAGATGATGAGTCTGATGCGTTCGTTCTCAAAGACCCACAAGAACGAAAGGAGGGCGGGAGTAGTGCAGTACAGTACCCGTCCTACAAACAAGTTTTTCTAAGCTCTAAAAATATCCCACTCACCAACGGACATGCTCGAGAATCTATCGCCAAGCACATCTGTCCATACAAAAATTTGGTGGACTTCGGAAACTCAGTACTCAGCGTCGACAGATCTCACGAGTAGCCTAAAAAATCGAGTATTTCTTGCATTCGTGTTCAACGTTCAGCATCTACGCTAACAAGAACAACAGATCGTTCCCCAGTCTCGCGAAATCTCAAATTGGTGTTGAAAACGAACCTGAAGAACAACTATTTACGATCAGTTTGAAGACTGGGAACATTGTCTTCCATAATCACTCCACCATTCTTTCGTCCCTTTCTCCTTTCGTGCCTAACTTGAACGTTTGAACCCTTTCTCTTATCCATTTCTCCACTTTGTTTTTACCATCTCCAACTCGCTTTTCAACTTCGAATCTGTTGCGCGCAACCAAAAACACGGCACTAGTTTGTCCTCATCGGCGTCATCTTTCACATCCGAATTCTCAACTCATCAACGAACACGTTGGAGTGCTTGGTGTACTCCTGAACCTTTTCAACATCATCCCTTTTCACGTTACGCTGGCCGCTGAACTCTAACAGGCCTACCTTTCCGCTGTTCTCGACATCAATACTGGCTCTCACATCTTTAACTCCCAAAGGAACCACGCCATCGCAAGGCCATGTACCCGCTGTTTCAAGCCGTGGTGGCCTTTACAACTTCGTCAAATCTGACGTCAGCTGTGTTGTTTTTCCAGTGTAATTCGAGATGTTGGGTATCGGAGTGATGTGGTTCGTTGGCAATGTCGAGGTTGAGATCTGAGTTTGCGTGACCAGTTGCGTTTTCGTGGCAATTTGAATGAGACTCGTTAGTGCCGGGGATACACATATCATTCCCGGTTCTGAGCCTTAGGATTCCGTGAACTCCACCAGTCAGTCAAATCCAGTCGTAGAAGGAGGTGATACAAGGCTTCTAGTCCGCCTGTTGGACGTTGACTTCCACCCACGTAATAGTCCTGCAATGGCGTTGGTCTAGAGGGACTTTTATCTATCAATCCCTTCAGAACTTTTGCCTATAGCAATAACCAACAATTAAACATAATGTCAAAAAAGAAGAAAGAATCAAACTCACGAGCATCGTCATCTTCACACAAAATTTCTTATACAATTCCTCTATAATCGGAGACGCCTGATATTCTTCCATCCTTTCCCGTTGTAGATCCCCAACCACAATGGCGAATTCCAGCACAATCTCCATTGAATGTCTGAGAAGATCACCCAGACCCTTTTGTCCAGAGCGAAGCATACAAGCACTCAAGATATCATTCAACAGCGCTGAATGGCATTGCGCAAGTTCGAAAACATCCGAGAAGCTGGGACGACGAGAATCTTGTGTTGATAGCGAGAAATTAAGTTGAGAGAGGAATGGATCGAAATTCCCTCTTATGGCAGTATCGAACACGTATCCAGACAGACCGGAGACGAAGGCCTGTGCAACAAACCTGAAGTGAAGAAGGAGCTGTCTTGATTTTGCGAGAGTCGGAAAGAGGAAGGTCCCATCCAAACGGTGAACTGACATTCGGAAAAGGGACTTGAGGGCATTTTCGACTAAGAGTCATTGAGCGGACTAGTTGGATTTGATCATGATGCAAACCCTACCTCGAAGAAGTCGTAAGATAAACTCAAACATTCTTTGATACTTGGAAAGAATTTCAGGAGATATCAGGATTTCCAGAGGCCTCGGAGGTTTATAATCCATGTACAAGAAGTCCAATGCCTCGACAGCTGCCAATTTCGTGAGATGTCTGTAACACCAAAGGATGGGAAAAAGGTTCACTTACACAAAGGATCCATCCATTTTTCCTTTCCACTTCCCACTGCCAATTCCTTGATTGCGAAACCCAGCCTCCATTCCGCCTCTTCGAGTACGATTGCCTTTGTCATTGTTCCTTCCCCCTTCACTTCTCCATTGTCGTCCTTCTTGTTTTCGCGTCCGTTCCAATCCAGCGAATCCACAATGACAGTCCTTAGATAGAACGCCAGATCAGACCCGACAGGCGGCCATGTCTGTCTTTCCAACAGATGCGGTGCAAGACCCACTGCCCACGGCATCTTACTGCCCTGATCCTTGTCCTCCTCTCCTCGTTGTTTGTCTACTCTGTGACCCATACCGTGTCGTAGCTCCCGCATTCGTTGTCTGACTGCCCGGACCGACAACGAATGTGCCGAGCTACTCGAAACTCGAAACTCTCCAGCGTCGTCGAACAGCGCAATTATCAACTTGGACTTGAACTCGGGTTTGGAAACGAGCAGGAAATCTCGCAGTAAAATGAGATGCGTGCAGAAGTTTAATTTTCCTGATTGGTCAATAAAAATACGGAGAAGAGCTGTGGAAAGCGTCGATGCATGTTCCGTAAGACGTTGAAAAGTAAGAGACACCAGTGAGCTCAGGGTAGGTGTGATGGACGGGAGGGAGGGAGGGAAGGAGGAGATAAAAGACGAGAGATTTGCTGCTGAAGAGCTTGTGCAGTTCTTTGCGTTGGAGGAGTTGCCAATGAATTCCACGACCCCAGGTTCCAAATCAAACACGCGGAATGCAGAAAGTTCGGAGCTGTATGAAATTTCTGACGGTCCGATTGACAGCTTCTCACTTCCAATCGAAGCCACAATAGGCGAGGGTAATGGAAGACCATTCCATACGGCCTCTACCTCATCAGCTCCCCAGAGCCACCTCACTTCGGTTTTAGAAACAGGATTACCAGTACCATTGACTAGCAGTGCATGGTCTGGTTGTGCGACCTTCAGTAGAACCAGACTTTTCTGGGCGGCAGGCAAGAGACTGAGCATTTTGGGAGGGAAAAACTCGGGAAATCTTGTCTCGATTGTATCCAGGAGATCAAACAGATCGTCTTCCTCGTCGTCGACTTCCTCAAAATCGTTGACTCCAGTAAGACGACCGGTCTGCGGTTTTGGTTGCCCACCGAATCCAATGGAATGAGCGACGTGTTGAATATACTCGTGTGAGGTGCCCGAAAGTATGTATGCCATGACGGACCGGATGAGATGTGACGACTGGCGCTCAAAATGAAGATTGAGATGTTCGTATAGTCGAGAGAGGAGAGGGACAGGATCAGACTCCAAATGAAGGTATTCAGTTGTTTTGAAGAATTCGCTCTGAATGAAGTTTCATTGATAGCACAGAAAGAAGATAGACAGACGCACTCTTCCACATAAATCTGCCAAAGCCACCAATAGTTCCTCGTATGGCGCAAAATAGCTCCAGATCTGCGTGAGACAATTTTGTTCATTTATCGTATTGCTCGGTGGACACTCCATTAATTTTTGCCTGACGTAGTCAAGAGTCGCCGAGAGTGAATGGGCCAGGGAGTGGATAGTAGGGCCTTCTTTCGCTGACCTGCCGAATAGAAATTGTAAAAGTCAGTAATACACACACTGAAAGTGGTGTACCTTGTCCGCAAAGTGGAAAGTAGTAACTCTAAACGACGCAGCAACGTTCCAATTGTTATAAAACGCGTGGTAAAGCTAAATCCACGTCTCAGTCCAATGTTCAGAAATGTCGATGGGGAGAGCCCACCTCTGGCTCACAATGTTATCTTTTCCATCGACGAGAAGTATTCCGACCTTTGCTTGTTTTTCCGTACCAACTTGTAGAAATCGTTCCAAATTCGAATCCCAGATATGCAGTTGAGAAGAGATTCCTAGCACGGTTGTCTTAAGAGAGATGAGAAGCTCATGATGTGTGGTAGTGGTAATGAGGTGTGTGGGATCGCGCAGAAGGGGCTGGACACTTTGAATCGTCAATGTTGGGACAAAGGGAATTTAAGAAGGCTCACTGATATCGTGCAGCAGACCACATATATTCGTCTTGTTCTGACAGAAATGCAGTTCTCGACGCCTTGGTCGGATGAGTCGCTCGAAGTCTGTCCCAAGAAAGCAGTTCGTTCTATATGTTCACAGGATGAGATGAAAAACCGTTTGACAAAGCAACGAGGTAAATACATTGACCCCGGTTTTCTGTTTCGCGGCCCCTGTCCACAACAGCTCCACCTCTGCTTTCCTTTTCGTTTCCTCAAGTGACCAAGGCAAACTTGTTTCAGGATCCTCAACTTCGGTTTCTATGCGAATTTTCATTCGAGTTGTCCTTTTTGGCATATTGGAGTTTGCCTCCTCGATTTTGAGGTTGTCCATGATGGGGTTTTGAGGTTTGTCCTCCAATGGAGGGACAAAGAAGAAAGGTTTGACATGTGGGAGGACAGGAAAATTTCTAATATCCTTGCTGAAATCGAAAGA
>Ga0307517_10005890_pt1 | contig 18297 bp, 19 predicted proteins | sample 23_EM_MG_FD_194515 | JGI IMG/M metagenome (GOLD analysis project Ga0307517, IMG submission 194515) | Populus trichocarpa ectomycorrhiza microbial communities from riparian zone in the Pacific Northwest, United States - 23_EM | ecosystem: Host-associated > Plants > Roots > Unclassified | place... | reverse complement strand
TGGTTCTCTCTGATGATGAGAAAGAGGTCCAATGAAGGTAATACGATGTCGGAGACTGAAGTAGGTGATGGCAAGAGATATAAAAAGAAAACTAATACCAAAAGTAGCAAGAGTAAGAGTTAATGGAGGAATGTTGTTGACGTTGGGTACAACAGTGAGCAGGGCTCTTTGATGTTGGTAAGAGTGTTTAGGAGTAAGGAAAGAGTGTGCTTAGAAGGTTAGAGGTCAATACCCTAAGCTGTTATGAAGGTATTAGAGGTAATGTGGAAAGTACTGAGTAGGACGTGAGAGACGGTGTCGAGATTCGTTAAGGGACTTTGCTGGCTATCTGAGTCGGCAAAGATGGTCGTTAATATGTTGTTAAGGTGTGTGCAAGCTCGTGTGTTGCGGTCGTAAGCGGTTATGAAGATATAAGAAGATAAGCAGAAATTACTGAGTAGGTCGTCAGTAACGGTGTCGAGAGTCGTTAAAGTACTTTGCTAGCTATCTGAGTCAGCAAAGATGGTCGTTAATATGTCGTGTAGGCGTGTGGCTCGTGCATTTGATTAGATATTCCATATATAGTAATGATGTGATGGCATCAATGGCAAGATATGCCTTATTGGGTAACAGCAAATTTTGTCATACTTCAAATTTTATAACTTGGTCAATTTTGAAGCTATAGAAAATCTGTCTTGTGAGTTTCTTTATATCATTAAAACAAAGCTTTTTGCAAAAGGAATAAGGAAAAAACCCCAAATTGGGAGGGCTATGTCTGGTATACAAATGTAGTGGTGTCTAAGTGAATTGCACCATATAACATATGCTACAAAAAAAGTGTTAGCAGAATTTTTTGGATTAAGTTCATTTAAGTTACATTTTAGGTATGGAATAATGGATTGACGCACCTTTAAACAAAAAATTTGGCTAACATTTTTTAAGATTTATATTTTAACTTGATTCACACAGGTTTCCAGGCAAATCTTGGCTTTGTTGCAACTAAAAACATGTTTGCCACTTATTTAAGGTCAAATATGGGGGTATCAACACATGCAAATAACTTAGGTTGGAATGCATGTCCCCACTATCAACAATATCTCTCCAAATGATCACGAGTCATAGACGGACCGGTCACCGGTCTAGTCAGCTGGATGTCCGCCGTGACTGTCCCTGATCAAGAGACTCAGAATTACAGAATGTATACAATTCAAAGTCTATCAAACCAGCAACATAAGACGCGTACGTTTAAATAAGAAAAGCAACAAAATCCGGGGAGGAGACAGGCAAGCTAAAGTAAGTGCGAAACAAAGCAGAATGGTAAAGTGATATCAATCAAAAGTAAATATTATAGATAATCCGAAAGGCGATCCGTTTTTAATATGGACTCAAGACACAGGGAACCAGCGGGGTAAATACCTAAAGCGGAATCCTCTGAGGTCGAAGTCGATTTAGGGATGGGAAAAGAATACGAGATGAGTGGTGGGAGAGGACTAGCGGGACTTATAGAGGCAATAATGCGAACCGAGAGAAATAGAACAGGGAATGTTAATGTAATCAATATCGACGATATTAAAGCCAGTAGAAAGGGCAAAGAATATAGGCGATAGGAAGCCCGGCGAATATGGGATAAATATGTCACGGAGGGAAAGCACTAACGAAGGTAAATCAGGTTTCAGCAAGTCGCGCGCCTGGGATCGACCATCACTCGCGACCGGCATCACTGATAGGCCACACAGAATTACGTTCACGGTCATTTCCCGCACCAGCAAATTTGTTTAATGGCACAGCAGACGAGGTAATAGCGGTGGGACTAGGTGCAACGAGCAATTGGGGGGAACCCTTTCGGGAAGTAGATTGGTGAGGAAGATGGGTTGGACTCGGTGCTTTCGACGACGGTTGGGTTATAGCAGAAGGGGACCCTGCAACAGGGGGGGGTTGCATCGCGGGATGGGGCGGTATTCCCATTGGTGGCATCATCATGTGATGTGTCGGATGAGGAGGAGCGGTCTGCTGGGCAATCAGTCCTCGCATCTCGTCCATTGTTCTCTTCATTCCGGCCATCAATCGCTCCGTTTTCTCGATCATCTCTTCCCATTTTCGCTTGTGCGCACTCAACTCGATATAGTGCCTCTCGAGATCCATGTAAGAGGGAATACCAAGCCCACCGAGTGCGACGCCAGCAGCAACCATCAAACTCGACATATCGGCAGAGGGCGGATGGGGAGGATACACGGGCATAGTGGGGTAATGAGGACCTGTAGCATGTCCTAAAGGCGAGTGAGTCCGGCTCGGTGCGTTTGATCCAGATCGTATATAACTAGAAGGCGCACTGGCACTGCCCAAGAAGGCCCCGGCGCTCAGAGCCGCCGCCAAGGGTGGGAGTTCGAAGCCCGGAGGCGGAAGCAGGCCACCACCAACAATGGGGAAGGGAGCTGCTACCGAACCAGCAGGATGCCGTGGAGGTCTGTTAGGAGACGCGGGCCTACCAGAATCAGCCCACCCATTGGTGGCACCAGGACGACGCTTTCGGCTGGAGTTTGTGGTTTCCCGAACATCGTCTTCATCCTCCCCGTCCATAACAACGTCGTCATCCTTATCCGTACGACCTTTAGTTGAACGTCTTGTTCTCTTTTTTCTTGGCTGTTGTTCGACCTCGCTGTCTTCGTTATTGTCTCCTGGAGAGAGCCCAGACCGACCAACGGCAACAAGTGCTTCAGCAGCGGCTTGATCAGAAATACGACCACCTGAGCCTGCACTGGGAGCGGCAGGGACACGTTTCCGACGTTTGATAACAGTTTTCTTCATAGAGTTTGGGCGATGTGTGCCATGCAATTTGAAGTATAAACCTGGAAGGTAGGAACCATAAACATCGATTTTTTGACAAATTTTCAAAACCCACCACAAGCATTGCAAATATTATTTCCTACATCATCCCTCCTCCACAAAGGAGTAGTGCATGTGCCGCAATTCGCACACGACAAAGCTCCAACTGCACTTTTCGTCCTTCTGTTTGCAGCTGAACTGGACGGGACACCAGTATCACTCTCAGCGCCTCCCCCAGCGGTAGGCGTAGCAGCAGGACTGCCTCCTTCAGGCAATTTAGGAGAACTAGAACCCTCTTTGTCATCTTTTCCAGTTGGGGACTGGGGAAGTCCACCCCCAATTACTGCCGCCATCGCTGCGTTTGATTCTACAGCCGCCGATTCAAGTTCCATACGAGCGGAGAGGGCAAGCACGTTGTTGTTGTAAGTCGGACAACCTGAACATGCACTCGTGCCCCCGGTTCCGTCACATCGTCCGTCTCCAGGACATGTTCCACCTGTACTTGTGCTATGAGGTTTCGATGTAACATTTGGAGTTGATTTGGACGGCATGCTCGTTTGAGAGGATGGAGATTTGCCGTTCGTAGTCGTAGGCGTCGTAACAGTGGTAGAATTGTTCAGCAAACTCGGTGCGAAGGGTGAAGGGCCGACAGTAGAAACGGTCATTTGGGTGGAAGGGGCCGGTTGATTGGATGGGTTGTTTGCTGCTGGCGAAGATGTTCTACCAAGGGTGAATGGTCGAGGCATGTGTTTCGATTTTTGATAAAGGCCTGGAATTTGAAGAACCAGTGAGCAAATTACGCACAGATAGAAATATGGGATAGATAGGAGAGGAAGAGAGAAGCGATCCGAACTCTGTTAGCTTTAGAACGTAGAATAATGTAGATGATGAAAGGATAGCTAAAATTTATAAATGCACAGAGTGGGAAGACGTGAGTCAGGCTGCAGGGTCCCGTCGTGGCCTTGCCCAAAGGTAGTTCACCACGATCATCGGAAACTCCTCAAGGCTGCCTGTCGTGTCGCAAATTATGAGGGTCAAGGCGATGAAGCACAGAGCCTCGTCGGCTTCCGGAATCTATTGAGGTCATCCTCAAGGGTGTCAACAATTCTGATGTAACACGTGTGGAGGCCGTGTTGATTCAGTATCTGGGTCGTGGCACTACAACGAGGCTCGGAGGGGGTGTGTAAGCGACCGATTTGGACGCGAACCACAGATGAAGAAAAAGAGGTGATTACACAGTCTTTCTGACATGCTGAATCAACAGTGCCACGTTCATATGCGGTCAACAACGGGTCATTCCGACACGCGCCGGGTATTAATCGGCGTATAAGAAGCAAGTAAAAAAGAAATATTTGAAGCTTACCACAAGCGTTGCAAAGAATTTTCCCAGCCGGGTCGCGACGCCATAGCGGACTTTCTGATGTTTGGCAGTTCGTACACGGACCACGGGCAGGAGTGAGTGTGGTGGTCGTAGTGGACGGGTTAGATGACGATTCGTCCTGACCATCTGGTTGAATAAAGGTGACTAAACGATGGAATAAATCAGTGGAAGAAGACGACGCACTCGCCCGTTGGTCCGCACTGGGATTCTGACTGTTTTCTGACGTAGCATTTGAGAGCTGTTGATTGTGCATGCGGGCCATTGCAGCCATAGGAGAAGAATGGAGGTTTAGAGCAGGAGACTCGAGCACGACAGGAGACATTAGCCGCCGACTACGAGAAGATTATGAGTGAGAACTGGATGCTACGTCAGCAACTGGGGTGGCATCAGAGGAAAAGAGAGCAGACAGGAAATAGTATAACAAGATGGGTGTTGCGGACGGTGAGCACTGGGGGGAGTGTGACGGCGTAGACGACAAGCAGAATGTGTCCGGGTGAAAAGCCGAGCAGCGTTAGCAAAGAGGGAAGATAATAAACGAGATAACAAGCCAATCAAATGTCCTCTGTTTGTACAAAACAAATACCGTCACTTGTCACAACGGAAGCATAATGTATTAGTAATACTAATAGTATTACCTTTGTTCAGGTTTCGACTGCTCCTTTCATACGATCTGAAATTTTTTACCTCGGACCTAAAGTGTCACTACAACATATTTTTATGGCCGTTCCCGGGTACATACGGACATCCCATCAACAACTATGAAATTATTTCTTATCTATTTTATATATTTATGTCGTGTGCGTGCAACTGCGACTCCTATGTGTAATGATGAGCGAATAAACCGCTGATCGATCCTCAATGGCTGGAACATGCAAATAGCTTGCGATTTCAGGCCTCATTAATGGCCTGCTAAACGAGAGAGGCTTGGTAGAATACAACGCAACTCACTCGCAGACTGACTGATAAAGTCGTCAGTTTGAGGAATCAGATCTCAGAGCCCATACCAAGCAAGACTCGCAGTCTTCAAATTTTCTAAAATCATGTCGTCCAGCGCGCGTCGCCAACGTCTGCAAACAAACAACGGCGCTCTTTAACAAAACCACGAAGTTGCAAGACAATGGGAGATCAGCATATCCGTCGGCATGCAGGGAAATGATATAGAGTCTCTGGTGGGATCAGAAAACGACTGAAGAGAATGCGCGGGGTGGCGATGCATAATGCAAGTGATTCTCGACAATGGCAAGATATAAGTATATTATTGTCCAGACTCCACATAGCATTGTTAGGCATAACATAGCCAAACACACATTCACCATTATTGTTTATTTTGGAAAGTGCGGGGCCATTGAGGTCGGAAGTGATATAAAAGGGTTCATCGAGTGGCTCAGGGCTGTTCTGTCCTTCTCTCTCTCTCCTTCAGACTATTCTTCCTTTTCGCTGGTCGACTTCCACTCCTTGCTATATTCTAATACAATGAAGTTCTCCCCTCTTTTCCTCGTTCCCCTTCTCACCGCTACGTACGTGTCCGCACATGGAGTGCTCAGGCGCATTTCCATCCAAGGCAAGGTTTATGAGGGCAACGTCCCAGGTACCCCCAGCGTCATTCGCCTAGTCAGCAAACAAGATCCTAATAAGGGTGCCAACAACCCTGCACTCTCTTGTGGTCCCGATTCTGGTCCAGCTGCTCTCGTTGCTGATGCAAATCCAGGTGATAACATCACTTTCGACTGGAGGACTGCCAGTGATGGCACGGTATGTTGACTTGACGATTGTTCCTTTGTTCGTTGCTGATCGATCGACTAGTGGCCTCACAACATTGGTTCCATGTTGACTTATATGGCTTCTTGTGGTTCCGTTACTTGCGACAAATTCAACCAGGCTGAAGCTAAATGGTTCAAAATCGACCAAGTCGGCAAGAAACCGGGGGTTAATAACCCGGAGTGGGTACAGAATGATCTTATGAAAGGAGGCGTCGCTTCCGTTCTGATCCCCAAGAATCTCGCTAACGGGAACTATCTCATCCGTCATGAAATCATCGCGCTGCATCTCGCCACAGGCCTTGGTGGTGCAGAGTTTTACCCTGGTTGCGCCCAGCTTAGGATCGGAGGCAACGGGAATGGTGTTCCTAATGCCAACGAGCTGGTCAGCTTCCCTGGTGCTTATTCAGATAACGACCCTGGTATCTTTGATCCCAATGTTTTCGACGCAACGGCAACTTACACGTTCCCCGGTCCTCCGATTGCCACCCTCGCTGCTAATCAAGGTTCTCCTTCAACACCCTCCCCTTCAAGCTCTTCCTTACCCGCTAGCACTGCACCTTTTCCAACTGATACACCCCAGTCATCGCCTCCTGCCAAGTCGAAATCTTGCAAGAAGAAGCCGACTCCCTCTGACTCTCCGCGTGTTGACGATCCCCCGATTACCCTTGTGGCAGCACCCGAAGTGGGAGGCACCCCCACCCCCACGCCGCTCACCCCTGGGACTGGCTACTCAGACTACCGTCCCCGACGCCTGGGCCACATCATGCGAAGAATGGCATTTGAGAACACATTCCATTAGTTTGTTGCCCGCAACAAAACCCGCCTAGATGAAGATATACGACCTCATACATTGTTGGCTTTCTCCCTGCATCAAACTCCTCACTTCATTGTATTCCTACATCAAATTTCAAGGAAACGGCATCGAGTGCCATTGTAATTTTGTACGTATACACATTCACCACCGACACGATATTTCTCTGACCACCCTTGCGACAGAATTTTCAGGATCTGGTCTTATCGTTTTCTCATTGATTTTCGCTGGTTACCGAATTTATTCCACGAGCAGCACATTATTCTTTTTACATGAAGTCACGACGCTCTTTTCGTTATGTTCCTCGATGGGCTTATTTAATGTTGCTCGAGTAACTTTTGCCATTCTGGTACTGTGCGCATGTTACATAACACTTTACGTGTTTTAAATAATCAATGTTTTCAGCCACTCTGGCAAGTGACGTTAGTATTTAATAACCGACCAAAGAACAATTCGACGAGAAGAGGAAACGACAACGAAGCAAGGTTGGGGGCTCCCAGGCATTCGCTTGTAAGGTACCGAAGTGACATCCCGCTGCTCCCTCCATCGGCTCTTCACATCATAAAAAGTTGAACTCTTGAAGGGAAAGCCACTGACAAGTGACTTGAATACCATCTTGCTGTCGTAACTTACCCCAAGTTGCACAACTAGTAAGACCATTTTACTCAAACAGGTACATAAGGCTCTACTGCCCCGCTAAGGTAGATACACTGTAAATGGCTCAGAAAACAATAGGGATAGGACCGAGACAATCGTGCAGACAGTCTGTACCTGTGCAGACAGGTCAGATAGGAACATAAAGGCAACATCTGTGTTTTTTTTGCCATGTTCGACCAGTCCTATTGTCTGATCTTATCGCATATTCCTCTTTCTTGTCATGATTGGCATTGAATTCGGATGGCGGAAGTGTTGATTTTGAGAGAGGGAAGGAAGAAATCCTCACTAGCTTTTCATTCCCTGATATGTAGATCATCATGCAATCATCGTCATCAAGCGGAACTGGCCAGGAACGCAAGGTTCACAACTTCAATTTCGTATATTCTTTGCCATTCTCGAATCACACAAACTCACAATCCTAACGCTCTGTTAGCCTACAAGGTGCGATCGGCTGTTAAGAGTATCAGGCACGCAAGTGGAGAAAATCAGCATGGACTCTTCTTAAATCTTGCTCTGTCATTGTGAAGGAAATTGTGAAGGACTACTCCATGGAGACCTGTTGTGTCAGGCAAGGAAGGCAAGATTTATAGGATCCTGATTCCTGGCGGACAACATCATAATAAGATGATTATTGTAATACATGGAAGAGCTTTTATCTGAGGATTTATCAATCAAATTTGTTCCACAAACCTGGAAGACAATAGTGTTATCCAGGAACTCTTTGATATTCCAAGTCGGTCGCACAGATGTGCACACCCAAACTGCCACTTCTCGTTGTCGCATTCTCCCTCTTTGATTTTAGGACCAGTATTAACTTTTAAAATCAGTGTTGTGAAAATGTAAGAGCAGGCCAAGGCTGCAGAGCGTCCTTAGTTACGAGTGTCTGTCTGCACCATTAGCCCAACCGATAGATAACAGAACGCCAAGAAACAAGAACGAGTCGCAGAAGAAAAGGAATGTGGGAGTATGAAAGAGACGGGAGCAGTTGTAGGGGGGATGCGATGCAGGAACATTTCTCGCGAAACGCCTTGACATTAACGTTGTCAGCTATAGATGCGAGGGCATGAGACAGGAGGAAGAGACGACCTATATCACGTCGAAGTGGAGGTTGGCGCCTGGGAACTTGGGCTTGATAACACTGTTCCAGAGCCAGAACATAGGGGTGCAGTAAGTGACGTCAGACGATTCGGTAGGACCAGCATCACCAGTAACTTGGAGACCGAACTTGTTATAGGCACCAGCGACTTCAGCCCCAGAGTCCCCGCCTTTGGAGAAAGAACTGGAGTCGTTATTGTATGGATTGACAGCAGCTTCGATGGAGTCGAAGCTGCCAAGGATGCCATAGTAGCGCACGTGAGACTTGAACCCATTAAGACGACCAATTGTCGTGCCTGTAGTGTGACTGTATAAGATATCACTCCATTTGGAGCTACAGGAAGAGAGTAGATGACAGACAGTAATGAGTATGTATGATATTCCAAATAATCAGTGTTCAGAACTAGTCAGACTTTCCGATTATTTGGTGTGCGAAAGTCCTGGCAGCGTTGCATTTTTGGATGCAAAAATATAGATCACGTGACTTCCAGATTTGGTGACCAGCAGGAAGTGAAAATCAATCGCAGATGTGCTGGGAGTCAGAAGTTGCGCTGCCAGAGCCTGAGCGTTTGGGATACCAGTGGCTGACCAAACCAGATGTCAAGTGGCTGTACCAAACACTGAAGGAAGCGGGTGGGTGAGAGAAAAGAAAATCTTGATTCTTGAAGACTTCAACTTCAGAACTGCGGCCTGCGAGCGTTAACGTTGACAACAAAAGATGAAGAGACTGCACGAGGCAGTCCAAAGATTTGTTGGTATGTTTGTATTTGTGTAGCTACTAATCACTCTGTTATCTTATCCTCTGATGAGGTACTTCACTCCTCATCGCGGATCTTGATGACGTATCGCACTGGATTGCCCTTCAAGTTCTGACTGTCGGGCTGCTTGATCTGAGCAGCGGTGAGAATGTGTTGGAGCTTGTAAAGATGATCATCGGGATAGTCGAACTTGGAAGGTGCGTCATCTCGAGGGTACATTCTCGACATGAACTTGCCAGCCTCGATTTTGGTGCCTGGAAAATTTGCTGCAAACTTCCTGTTGTCGAGCTTGATGATGCAGACATCTTTGGTATAGCTGTAGGGGGCATTGCTGCCAGCAATCGGAGGGGCCCAGACGATGTGGCCAATGACCCAGTTGTTCACATCCAACCACTCATCCTTCTTCATCATGGTAAAGAACACCTTGAGGGCCTTGATCGCCTTGATCATGCTCTTGATGGATGCCAGGAAGTTCTCAAAGGCTCGGGTGCCCATCAGGACGACCTTTTTCTTGGGCACAACGGCTAGGTAGGTGTAGTTAGAACTGCACTCATCTTCGGCGAGGAAACAAATGTACCGATGTGTTTGTAAGGATTGTTGCCCTCCTCCGTGGGGAACAGAACATGGCATGCCATGACACCGTAGAGGTCGTTACCAACTCGAAAGTAGAATCCCAAGGTTCCCTGCATGTGCAGAGTCTTCAGGCCTGCGATGTGCAGGCTGAGGAACGTGGTGACCCAATCCATGATGTCCTTGAGGTGATGGTCATTGTCCACGGGTGCGAACAGCTCAGAGCCAGCGAGCGGATAGACTACCGATTCACGATACGCCACGTCGAGGTCGTCAACCTTGTGCTGCTTGAGGAGTTTGAGGATGTCCTGAGAGGAGTCGAACGCAGCCTCGCCAGTGGTGGTGTCTGGCAGCACTCCAATCCAGATAGTAACGCGAGTGGTAACTGGCTTTCTGCCACCATTCCTCGTTCTGCTCATCCCACCCAAAGCAGGCGAGGTCGACGGAGGTGTGCTGGATTTGTTGTTTGTCAAGAAGTTTCACAACCTTGGAATGAGTGTCAGTCCGCAGGATGCTACGCTCCGAGAAGATCATGTACCTCACCACAAATTGTGTTCCAAAGGTTGTCCTCACTGAGTTTGCTGTGATCGTAGACAGGGAGAAGCTGCATAACGCGAAGGTTGTACTCTGGCCCTGCAGGAGGCTTGAAGACATCTGTAGATGTCCTGTAGATGAGCTTAGGGCCAGGTTGTCTGTTGCCGCTGAGACCAAAGTAATAAAGGAGCTTCTCGAGCTTTGAGACTTCATGTACAGACTTGTAGGAAGTGTCGCTAGAGGAATCAGTGTCCTGGAAGATCTTGGCATGCTTGGATGCGGAGGAGTCGCCGGACTCAGAACCGGACAAGAGACGCTTGTACACCTCATTGCATTCGTTGTCGAAGGCTTGGGAATGGACATGGCCATACCATTTATCAACTAGAAGGGTATACGAGCGGGTCAGCACAGAAGAAAGCCAATAAAATGTAAAGAACTCGCTTTATTCTTGTTCAGACATTTAGGGAAGAGAATTTGACTGAGAAAGTTTGTAGAGTGAGCTGAGCAACTCTCTCAACTCTCCTATCTCGTATTGGGGCGCAGATGCTAATAAGAGCACAGCCACCTGATTTTGGGGAAATCACAAGGCTATAGCTATATATAATATGGTCATGACCGATTGACCAGTCAAGATTGAGGTTGGGGTTGCCGGCAAGACTGCTGGTGAACTGGGAGAGGGTCGATCGAAAGGAGACAGGGAGGCTGAACTCCACCTTTTCTTTTCTGGCGAAGGATGCAAAATGAGCAGTGGTTCATAGGCGGGGTGCTGTACGCCCAGCAGCAAAATGGGATCTGTGGACTTGTCTGGGACGGCAATGCTGACAAGGAGACTTGTTCAGACGGCCCTTTCCATGTTTTGCGGCCATGAGGGGATTGGGCCCTTTTCTAAGGGGGACTGCTGGGCGGAGAGATCAGTGGAGGAGGAGCTGAAGGTGTGGTGGAACCAGCCAGGGATTTCCTCACCGTCGCCAGGAAGGGCTGAGGAGCTTGATGGTTGGCTCAACGAGAGTCATCGAGAGTTGAAACTGTGATGCGCGTGATGTCACCTCAATGCCTCTGCCCATCATCACACTTCCTCTCCCGTCCAACGGCCCACCCTTTGGATACAACTTGGGAGATCAAACCATGTCAGTGGCATTGTTGTTGACTGCATTTGACACTGGACTAGATTATTGAGACTGATTCCATGGAATATGTTGCTGCGTTATTTGTGGAAATGGAATCGCTCTTCACTGTTGTCACATAATTGGGCAATCTGAGGAGGAAACTGTGAGTAGAAATGTTATTTTATATTCCTTAGATTAATAGAAACCACAGTGGACCGATCTCAAGGATCGCGATTGGGTCCCTTCCTGCAATGAAGACCCCTCATATGAACCACGAAACGGACTGACCATGTGTACCAACCACCACACCGCCTTTGACCAATACTATTTTTTTATTCATTTCATGCCTGAGGTGAGGTGGATTATTGTCTTCTTTGGGTCAATTCATTGAAACAGAGCAGGATGTTCGTATTCGTGAACTACTCCGATCGACAAGAGCTTCAGCAATTCCACAGCACAGTTATTGGGATTGACAGTGATGATCTTCATGCACCCTTCCCATCACTATTTATCATCCACGAGATGCGTGTCCGTGGTTTCCACCTATCCAACCTGAGCTACCAGTTGAGCAGGCCTTTGCAGACTGGATTGATTCAGATGACCTGTGGGACTACAAAAAGGACGTATTTAAGCGACAGAAGCCTCCTCGCAGAGGCAAACTACCCACAAGACGAAAACCGACCCAGGCTCAAAGTTCAACTGCAGGTGCAAGCGCTTCTAACACCCACAAGTTAGGGTTGAACGCCAACGCCATCACTGATATCCTTACTGTTACCCGTGCCATGCCATCGTGGAAGGCATGCCAGTTGGAAAACACGAGTTGGAAGGGCACAGCAGAAGAAAATATTCAAAAATATGTTTCTTTGATTGGTGTAGAAGACTGCTAAGGATTGTTTCTTTGCTCATTCAAAGCTTTTTGAGGACCCATTACTGGTGTTATGGCCACTCTTCCTCGAAATACCGAACTCTTTGGTTCTTGACTGGGTTCCATATGCCCCTGCCGTTGACAAAAATCCCTGACGCGCCAAAAGAAATGCAAGTAACACTTCCAACACCAATCCTTTTTCATATAAAGACCTGCTGCATACATTCCTAGACTACCTCTATTCCCCTCAAGTCCAATAGGATTCGGGAAGCAATTGTGATAGGCTTTAGTTGACAATGTCAAAAGAGGCAAGAGGTGGCTCGGACGAGGCAGTGGAGGCGGTGAAGATGGGAAGAGGCAGTGGAAAGGTGGGAAGATAAGAGGAGGGGATCTTATGAAAACAAAACATCTAATTCAGCTCTCTTGCAGATTCGCAATCATCGTCCCATTCTCATTATTTACTTTTTCAATCTACTGTACTAAACCGACCATCTCTTCAGTCCCATGTCACAAGACTCCTCAAAGAGAAGACTTTTGGGAGGTGTCCCAAGTCACATTAAATTCCGAAGAGTGTGACATTTCATTCCCAAAAAAGGAAATTCTGAGGCGAAAACATAAATTTTGCAAGTTACGGCAGTTCAACACTGTAATTAGGCCTGGGATTCCTACTCCTCCTCCTCATCTCCATGATCTATCCACCAATTACCTTGATACCAAACATTTTTGCGGCGTGATCTCTGTGTTCGCCGCAAGGGTCCTGGTACATCTGGAGTAATGTTGTCAATGACATCACCAACTGCTTCAGTATTGACATCCTCAGCCCCTGCAGTTGATGTTAAACCACCAGTCTCGTTAGTGGTGTAGGTGTGCTCAGGTGTCTCAGCTTCTGATTCATGGTGAGTGGCCACAACCTCGGAGAGAGGAACATCACTATCGTCAATGACATCAGTTGGATCAACATCTTCTGCTGTCATCTGCTGAGGAGTCAGGGTTGGGGGGACCACGGTGCATGATCATGGCTGAGACAACTCAGAAAAAAAGGCAGCATCGGTTGTTGGGAGATCATGTAGCATTTGACGTGCTTTATGACTTGTCAAACTCTCAAAAGAAAAGTTAAACTGGTCAGCACGACACATGCTCCATGCCTACAGAACAAGGCAGTCAAAACAATGAGTCAAAACAAAAGAAACCATACCTTCTTGACAATGCGCAACTTATTGAGTTTATTAAAAGCGACCCAAAGCCAGTCAATGGTACGATCACGAAGAACTTTGAGTGTTGTGTCAATTTTGATATCGTCAACATGTATCCCCTTTTTGAGTTGGGTGAGGACCTCCTGAACCGTGTCATTGTGGGCAGACAACTTGAGGGAATGTTTGAATACCCGTTGTAACCCCACATCACATGGTTGGAACAAGCCTGTCAGACCTGCCGGTACAAAGATCACAATAATTGTAATATGAAACTCTGCCATCCATGTGAGGAACTCATTAGAGCGGTGCACCAACCAGCGATCAATCAGCCACAAGGAGCACTGCCCAGGAGGAAGACCAAGTGCAACCTTAACAGCATTGAAGTGAGGTGCGAGGTGGGTATTAACAAAATGTCGCATGGTTTCTTGAGTGAACCAGTATGTACTCGTTTTTGAAGACTCAAACAAGAAGCCTGCAGTACATGCCTCTGCCATGCTCTTAGCCGCCTTCGATGGAAGAGAGCCCTTGGTCATTCCCTTGTATATCGATTGAAATGGCAAGACTTTGCCGTCATTTGTAAGGGTGACAAGAACTGTGATGGCTCGCTTCTCTTCTGACCCAAGCATGGTAACTTGCTTTGAGGTCGTTGGTGCATAAGTCATGTTGCATCCTCGTGCTAGGGTGATCTGGGTCTGATCGCTGTTTGCCATGAGCTCAGAAGGGATATCCTCATGCTTAATGACATAGGCAATGCGCAGGAATGCCTTTAGAAGAATTTCATCAGTGTCTTGAGGGATTTTATGGCCTGCCCAGGTTGAGCGACAAATCAACCATGCGAGGGCATGGTGAGTGAACTTGCAGACAAAGGCTTCAGAGCATCGGAAGAGGGTGCCATCACGGGAAGGGGTTGTGAATATTTCAGGTATGAAGAATTCAAGGTGTGCAATCAGGAGACCGCGGATGGTGGTACAAGTGAGAGGAACCGAGGCAGCACGAAGGCCTTGTAGGTACTTGAGGAATGGTTCTGTGACATGTTTATATGGCACCTAGAAGTGAGATCAAGAGATAAGCAAATCATTAAGAAATGCACACCAAACGCACCAGGACATCCATGCGAGTTGTCAATCCACCTGGTCTGTTCCCAGTTGCAGCCCGCTCAAGTGTTCGGTCGCTCCATCTTGCAATGGTTCCTGACCTATCAATCCATGCACCAAGTGTTTGCAGAGCTAACTTCGCAAATTGAAGTTTGTTTAATTTCTTCAACTCATTGACGATCTCCACAGGTGACATCTTTGGCCCAAGAGAATTTGCGACATGGTTGATAGTCATCCAGAGAAGCGGAGTCATCCAGTTTATTAAAACTGCACCTTCGTACTCATTGATTCAAGGACATCCAACTTTGGATCTATCTTGCCAGATCTGTTCTTTGAAAGTGCAATGAGGTCAAGACATTTCAGCAACCTGAGATGACGAAGGTGACTCCTGATCCTCAGCAACAAGAACAAGGGGCTAACACCAAAAATCAGAAAGTCGCACACAGGAGGTGGATTGCAAACTTACCTTTGCACGAATCAGCTTTCCTGTTGCATGTTTCCCATTCTGGATGTCCTTCACAACCCCTCACTTGCGTTGTCTACGCTTTCGCTCAGTTGAATCCATGGTCTTCTGTCATTTTGCATTTGTGTTCATCAACTGCTCGCTCTCGTGTCGCTTCCCATGTTCTCCTCCCACTGCTGACTCTCTCGCCTACGTGTTGCCAATAATCCATCAGGTGTTCCCTTAGAAAAGAAACCCATGATACCTGATTGTCGGGGTGCTGAGGTATTTTGAGAAGAAGTGCTTGGTGGAAATGGAATCGAACAGGTGGAAACATGACTCGACAAGTTGGATACGGCAGGAGTTGGTGGCACCAACGACTGAGCTGGAAATCTTGAAGACGTCTCTGGCAGTGATGACAGGGATGCACGGGATGCAGTTACAGAGGGAGTGCTGGTGGGAATGAGGATATGTTGGCAAAATTTGTATGGTTCCAGATCATGGACGACCGGGAGATCAATAGATTGTTCTCTTGAATTATACACAAAAAGGTTGTCCACTTGATGGTCCTCGAGTATTGAGAAATCTCGTTCAGAAAGTTGGGTGGTGTTAGAGAGGTTGTGCTGCAACAAAGTGTTGGTGGAGTAATAAGAATGAACATAGATTGACTTACTGCATTCGAATCATGGGTGCAAGCATCTTTAAACCACTGCAGATGTTGAGTGACGACGTCCACCTGAGAGAGTAGTGAACAAAGTGGAGTGATAAAGTGCACGAGTGCGTTCACAGCGAAGAGCGCACACGAAACACTGTCTGTTTGTTGGCCAATCATCAACCGCTGGCAGTTAAAATTCTTCCCATGCACATAAACCTTAATCCACCACTGCAACGCGTCCAGGATGTCATGATTCCAACCTCTGAGTGAATCTCCATATAAGATAGAACCTTCTTTTGTATCCACTATCACGGTAACCCAGTGCGAATTGTCGACATTGAAGATCCCACACAGTGTTGTTTGGTGATGTATCTGACTTGCAAGCTCTTCACCAACTGCCCATAAGTGGCGTGTCCCTGCGCGTTCAGCGTTATATTCCTCAGGGCGGCAATGAATCTCCACAATCTTTTTGAGAAACATTGATGATACAATCTTGAAGGGAGACAAAGGCATTTCATGGGTGATTTTCGACGTGAAGAGCTCGAGTTGCTGTTCAATATGAGAAGTTGCAAGCCAGCGAGACGACAAATAATATGCAAATTTGGTAATAGGTTCTGGATCTAAAAACCCGCAGGTGTAACCCATCCAGGGAAGAGTGCTGAACAATACCTGGATGGAACTGACCAAGCATGAATTATCCAGGGATCGAAATTTGCAGGCTTGGGAATTGACCCATGATTCAGCACGCAACCAAGGTCCTTGAGCAAATTTGCGAAGACGAGTGAGTTCCACCCAATAGGACAGTATCCATCTGGGATATGGTCGGATTTTAGCAGGGTTGCTGGCTGGTAAATGAGTGTAATGGACGGAAGTGGCTGCACTATGATTTTTGTCGGTTGCAAGTTCATCCAGCATAGTTGATGGAGGCAAAGGAAGGCTGCAGAGTTCTGGGATATGGATCATATCGAGGAGAATAGGAGACTCCGTCAACCAGAAATCGGACAGGGAAGAAGCCGTGTTTTTTTGCAGTGTGCCATGAATTGGGAATTGGAATGACAGAAGTTGACTGACCGTGCATCCTGGCGTCGGGAAGAGAGCTGCACACAGCGTGAGAGGGATATCTTCCATGCAGAACAATGTCAACAGTTGAGGGGAGGAATTTGGGACAGCGAAAGTTGGACACCTCATTGATAAACCAATGATAAATGGAAAAAAAAAATGGAAGGGTTGAGTGTATCAATCCGCAATTTACCTAGTTGACTACATTGTTGCAACCTTCGCTGAAAGGTAAATATCAGTACTACCTAATCACCTCCAGTGTGGTAGACTCAAGTGCAGTGTGGCAAATTCTTGAAAATAGCCACTAGTAGAACATGGAAGACTCAATGTTCAACTATGCAAAGTCTCTTCCCCTGGGCATGGTGTCAGAATTTGTATATGGGCTATGGCAATGAAAGTGGGAGAAGAAGCTGAGGTGTCAAGCTAAGAAGAGGCAGATCACGAGTCACCTTCAAGTTGCAGGGGGCGATCCGAAGAGATTTGGTCTTCGTCACAGATCACAATCTGCATCAAAGAGTTGTCCAATCCCTTTGATGGTGTCATGTGCCACATAGACCGAAGAGATGGTCAGTTTAGTACAGTACCCTTCACTTTCAACACATACATTTCACTCCCAGGTCTTCGCCAGCATCTCTGCAGTTCTACTGCATTTCTGGCGCATATATTCAGTCTCCAAACACAACTCCTCCTCTTCCACTGTGTCCTTCCATCTTTTCGCATCTTGCCGCTTAGTCTTGTCATGTCCTTTTGCACCCTCGAAACACATTTTCCATCTTCCTTTGGAGCCATGCTAATGTTGGGTGGGTAAAACGAGGGGAAAGGAAGCAACAAGCCTGATGGTAATGTTCACATTTTGTAGGTCAACTGTATATATTAAGTACATAGACTCGGGTATTCGGTAGACTACAGGTCCATCCACAGTAAGAAATCAGTAAGAACAGCGTGATACAAAATATAAGAGAACTCGAAGATGCATCACCCCTCTGCTTAGCTCATCTGACCAGAAATCACCATACACATCACCAGCTCTACAAACTCCGGTAAAATCTTAATGGATTTCCTGGGGCCCTTCTACCTCTATTGCTTCTTGGATCAAGTAGCAGACCCGGAAAGCAATGGGGTTAGTGCACATCCCATCGCGAGGGGCGCATAAGAGAGAGAGAGAATGAGAAGTGATTCCATCAATATCACACCCACCTCACCATCAATTCGTCATCTTGTCGGTTACGCCAGATTCCAGGTGACAGACATGAACGCAAAATCGAAAAGCATTACATCCGGTGATGATAATATGGGCAGCAAAGATATTGAAGCAGGCAGTATTAGTTCTCGATTTATACCTAATAACCTGAGTTGAAGGTCGACTCGGGAATTAATTATGTGTTACGAACAACATCACACTCTGTGACTCATGACGACATATGGTGCAATCAGCACGACTTATGGCACCATTCTGGTGCGATCTCTCTTATTGTCTTTCCCTTTGTGCCTATATTTAGTTCACACACCATTATG
>Ga0307517_10005889_pt1 | contig 18297 bp, 10 predicted proteins | sample 23_EM_MG_FD_194515 | JGI IMG/M metagenome (GOLD analysis project Ga0307517, IMG submission 194515) | Populus trichocarpa ectomycorrhiza microbial communities from riparian zone in the Pacific Northwest, United States - 23_EM | ecosystem: Host-associated > Plants > Roots > Unclassified | place... | reverse complement strand
TTAATGTTGCATTGTTGTATTAATAACTTATTAACAATTCAGTGTACAATAACATAATTCAAAACTACATTTTTTTAGTCATTTTTATTATTAAAAACACTTTCAACAACAGTTTTAACCAAACATCTTTTAATTGTTTTTTATATAATAATAACTTCAATCAAACACATATTTTAATTCAATCAACCACAATAAAACTTGATTTTTTTAAAATTACAACCACAAAAACTACTACAATATCAAACACAATCTTAGAATGAGGTAAGGTCTTCAATTAGTTCTCTAAAAAATAAATCCCACAAGATCAATAGTCATTTTGTTTGTTTATCCTCTTTTTTTTCATCATTAATATTGTTAGGTTATGTTTGTTTCATGAAAAGTAGTTTTTTATAAATTATTTTTTAAATTTTCACATGTTTGTTTATAGAAGTAGGTCTATCGAAAATATTTTTAGTTAAAGGAAAATTTGATCTGGTTTTTAAATGTTTTTTTTTATTTTAGGTAAAATAAACTTTTCAGAAATTGCAAAAAAAAAATACATCACGTTATTTCTTGATTATTTCAAACTTGGCCCTCAATTTTTTATTTTTATATATTTTATTTTAAATCATTATTTTTATTTTTATTTTCAATTTCATCTCTTAAAATTTGATTTTATTTTATTTTTATATCAATTTTGATCCTTATTTTTTTTATTGTTTTTTTTATCTATCATTTAGTCCTCAATTTTTTTTATTGTTTTTTATTTTATTTGAAGTAATTATTAAATTAATTCTTTTTTAATTTCAATCTCCTTCGACTTTAAAAAAAAATTAATTATTAGCAAACAAACAACACCTTAATCTCTCTTCTTAGAATGACAAATAGAAAATAGAAAATACCAATGAATTGAAAGAAAAATTGAATATTGCATCGTCTAAGGTGAAATTAGGGATCATTGATCGGAGAAATTCCTTGTAGAAGTTCTTTTGATATTGAATTCACAGGGTCTCATTTATGGTATGAGAGTTGCGGTTAAAGGTTTTTTATTAATTTTTAATATTAAAACTCTTTAATTATTAATTAGAATATGTAAATAATCCAAAAAAATTTGTTGATTTTTTCTTTGCAAGCATCAGTGAAGATGTAAAATACGATAAACAATGAGATGCAAGCTATAATTTATAAAAATAAAAATAAAAATAAAAACGATAGTAAAATAGCAACTAAACTATAATAGGATAAATGTAAATTTCCCAAAATTTTTATGTCATGTGCTCAAATGAATTTGGATTCTAAACTTTTCCTGGCAAACAAGTCCTTGATGGAACACAAATTTAAGGATCAAGATGTACATTAACAAGGTTGTCATGCTGTGAGTAAACACCTGCTGACGAAAGCCTTGACGATGAAGAATAAAAACTGTAACGTGTAGGATTAAAATGATAAAAGAAGACTTTTTAACGCATTAAAGATTACAAGGATGCACAAAGGTATAAGCTTGTTGGTGAAAAGGGAGCAAAGTTCATGGACGACTGGACTTCTGGAGACAAATTCAGCTACCTATCAATCTACTTAAAAAAAAGTCTTTTGGATAAAACCTACTGCGTATTGCAAATAAATCTAAAACAGCAACCTAGGTTAATCCATGATTGCTGATGCAGAAAGAACCTGCCTAACTTATCCCAGACACAAATAATCACCACAGAACATCCCTGTAAGCAACACAGGAAAAACCAGGATTGACAGATTTCGGTTGCAATAATCAACATAGACCCAGGTGAGGACTTAAGAACAAACCAGTCAGAAACAAAATGATCCCCGGCAACTATATCGTCTCGTCCATAATCTCTACTATAATGAACCCCACACAAATTTATAACATAGCAAATGAACTAGGTGCTCCACGGTTGCAACATGTTATACATAAAAGAAATACAAGCCAGCAAAATAAGACAGATATAGAGTTCTCACTCTTAAATCAGCCACTCCACTAGATTCTGGTTTCAAGTCTCAGACAAAAGACCAGTTTATAAACATAAAGCAGATGCAATGCGCATTTTCTTCTTCATTCAACACTTTCCAGGCCACAGCTCTTTCATATGAAACTGGTCTGCCCATGCTTGACAAACAGATACCACCTTGAAGACAAGTAAAACCCTAGCAAGAGAAAAATATACATATGATGATGATATTGAATCTACCAAAGCCAGGCCAGGCTCCCCACTACAATATCTTATGGGGGAAAACTGCCCAAAGCAAAAGATGTTATTCTTTAGCATATCATGCTTCAATACTACATTATTTTTCAGACTATTACACGTACGATTTGAATAGAGATTTGCTATCAGCTTGGTAATAAACTTCCAAATATAAATATGAAGTGCGCAATTATGGGAAAGAAAAGGTTTTGCGTGTATTGTTGAGTTTGATTTTCAATTAAAAAAAAATACAAAACATGTATATAGAGAGGTCAACCCCAGTTGGCCAGTGCAAATTGAGTCGGGCCAAACATTAAGAAAAAAATGTGAAACCTAAAGAAAAAAACAAGGGCAAATTTGTAATTTAACATGACAGATGGAAATTCAATCTCCTCCCTTCATCTTCTTTCAAAATAATTCGAGGTTATTCGAGCAAATCAACAAATCTAGAATTATAGAAAATTTAAAAAAAAAAAAACAAACAAACACAGGCATCTTAGGGAAATGAAAGTTTTAAATGATAGATTAATGTAAATGATTGCTACCAAACATATACAAAAACGCGCCAATTTGGTCTTGCAATGTTGTGATTGCTTTGACTGTTATGTTGTGGTGTGTTGCAGTACACAATTTGTTGAGAAAGTAGCATTTGTAGAAGCAGTGTTGGGTAATTGGCTCCTGAGCTTTTAAAAATTTATATTTTTACTTAATAAAATAGGCCCCAAAATAAACAGTTTTGCTTATTGTTAAGCCAAGGCATTTGCTTATTGTTAAGCCAAGGCACCTGCTTTGATCTAAACACAAAGCAATTTCCTTTCAAAATGCTATGTATTTTGCTTTCAAAGCAAAGTGGCCCTTAACCAAACACTAGTGTAAGACCAAAAGCAATTAGATGGGCAATAACTACTTGCGATAAATGAGAAACCAAAAGTAATAAACTGGAAGAAATGAAAACTAAGGCTTGTTCTTAAGCATAGTAATTATTTTGTCCTTTTGTGGTGGCATTTGGTGAATATAAATCTCAATTTAACCTGGATCCATTTTTCCTTCACTAAGATTTAAGAGAGAAGGGAAAACCTGTTGCATAATCTGTGAGAATTCTGAGCAGAGAGTTTTTCTTCCATGATCATCAAATATCTTTTCCAAAGTTATGTCTTGCAGTGCAACTAAGGTTGTCTCAAGCATGTCAAGTCCAGCTTGGTTTGCAAAAGTAAAGATGGGCAACGCCTGCAAAATTCACCCAAGTTCAAGACCAAATTGCTTTGAATACAAAAGGTTAGCAACAGAGCTGAGGTAGTACTTCAGCATAATAATGGCATTTGAATTCAGACCTGAATACAAAATAGCAATGCATGTTAAACAAAAAAGCAGACAATATTATTCAACTTGCATTATATGCATGAAAAAATCATTCTAGGAACATGAGAATGATAATAATTTTGTTGGTTCAACACGTTTTCCAGCACATTACAAATACGACAAGATATGTCCAGAAAAAATCATTTATAACAGACTCCAAAAACTTCAAGTTATGCATGCAAGTAACTGTATAGTAGAAGATAGAACATATGCCATATTATAAAAGTGTCTCCTTTGCAAGGTAACAGGGAACATTCATGGGCAGATATGCCTTTGTTCAATTTAATACCATGTTTGTGTAGGTCCCCATAATTCCTAAATCCTTGTCCAAGTATTCTATCATTAACGGCAAATGGAAAGCAGGATATATTGTTGTCATGCACACCTTCAGTGAGCAGCACATAATAGCATCTGAATGATGCCACAAGGTTTTCAGAATAGATTCACTTCCTTCGCCATTGGATTTGAGTAGCTCCACACCCAAATAGCTCCTGCAAAGTTGTGACCAAGTATTAAATAAAGTAACAAGTGTTCAGTCAATTAAATATCTCTACTGTCCAAGTTCGAAATGTTTTTTCTTTGGAAAATGTAGTCACTTCATAGATTATAGAAAAGCTTTTAAAAGCAACATGAAACTTGAAAGAATTTGTCCTTTGACCAAAACAAAAAATCAATTCTTTTTCAGTCCAGATATATTTTCTCCTGTGTATACAAATGAGAAGATCCTATTAGAATCCAGAAAAAGTTTTATCAACATATTCAAATTCATTATCATTTTAAAATTATGTAACAAAAGTAAAGAGAATTCAATAACAACAAAGAAATCTATTTCTCGTGGGAGAAGACATAGACTGGAATCACTTGGTCATCAGGCAACATCTCTCAGATAATTAAATTGACTTGTTAAGCTGAATGCCCTGGATTATCACCCAGGTCACAAAATGACCCATTCTGATCAAGATAACATTGATGAGAGGGAACAACCGACACACCTGTAGCTCTGGCAGATCCAACGAGCAAGTGTCTGTGCTTCAGGAGTACCCAGTGGTGACCGAAGACCAGCCTGTGAACCAAGATGAGGAGATAGTGCTAATGCCACCCTCTGAACTGAAGATATAATGCTGCGGATATATTGCCGAGTCATTGATGCTACATGTTCTTGCATGTGGCTCTCAAACGCAAATTCAAATGCGATTGTCATTACAGATCTTGTGCAACCAGAATTAGCAGAATGATCACTGGATGCTCTGTTTCCAGCTGGTCCGACTTCAAGAGCAGCCGCAAGATCTAAGGTACGATTTGGACTGGAGGCTTCCTGCATCATTTTTCAATGCATTAATTAACAGCCTAATAAATAGGCATGGAGAAATAAACTACTTCAGAATCAAGTAAGCTAACCTTCCCAGAATCAAGGGGAATGATGCGAAAACCAGAAGGTAAAAGCGGTGCATCATCAGCAAAAGTAGCATCAATGGGAGCAAATATAAGTTCAGCACATGTTCCAACAGCATTCTCGTCCATTCCACAGCAGAGCTGTCAGAGATGAACAAGTGGAGCAAATAAGAAGAGAACCAGAAGAATAATGTATGTCATCAAGAGATAAAAGATTGAAATGAATCAAGTGGTGCAATCTCAGCCCAAGTCTAATTAAGGATACTCATAATGCATAAACCAAACCAGGGGTAACTAGAATCCCCATACTTTCCAGGTTACCCAGGTGATTGGCAATTCAGGACCTCAAAAATATATTTTGGAAGAGAATTGGAAACATGAAGCAAATTTTCTTTTCATTTTAAACTTCTACTCTAGAAACTTGTTCTTGCTATGGAACCAAAATGTGATCTTTCAAAAGAAGGAAAAGCTGATTTCCACTAATTCCTATCTGAACAAAAATGGCCAATGGCGGAGATCTACACAACTATTTCTGTCTTTCAAATTCTGTAGTTCATTCCAAAATAGAACTACATGGTGGGTCCATTTCAAAAGTTCATGAGAACTCTCACTGATTTCCCTCACTCCATAGCTTTGTTTGAAGATTGATCTGCTGACTTGGGACAGGAAAAACGAGCTTGTCTTGCCTAAGAGAGAAACACAGAAAGCATAGAAAAGAAAGGTCTTACTTGTAAAAGAAACACATCTCTGGGCATTATTGGATCTTCAGGAGAATGGCCAACACCTTCCAGTTTTATGACCTCCAGGAACTAATGAACACAGAGCTTATCAGATGCAAGACAAAGGTGAAAATAATAAATATAACACCCATGTTGAATTTATGATACAAGGCATTATCCAAGCTGTAAAAGCATGATCAAATGGCACACCTCTTCATGTTCAATAGTGTGAGCCAGCGGAAGTATAACTTGACCCCCGAAACTTCCAACTCGAGAACCTTGTAGGCTAAAAGGACCAACTTTAACTGCTGCAGCTGCATAGGCATCAATATTGTTATCTGCCCATTCTGACCTGTGCTCTCGCAAGAATCTGAGAAGGATTGCAGGAGGGACATTCTGAAAAAGTAAAGTGCACAGCATGAGGAAAAGATGACAAACAACAAATCAATGACAAGGCACAGGAATAAACAAAAAGGAAAATAAGATTCAAATTATGACTTCATTAGAAACAAATTGTCAGCCTTTCTTTGTATTCAATTTTATGAGATATACTATGTATCTATCTCTTGGTATTGTAAAAAAAAATCCATAAATAAAGAACAATACAATTCCCTATTGCAAGAACCTAACTGATGAAGTTACATATAAGACACATAGTGCACAATTTACCAAGTCTTATAGCATATATTTGTATTTCAACTTTTTTCCACAAGCCTAAGACAAAACATATCCCTACCTGTAAAAGCATCGATGCTTTAGCACACAGGACAGCACTGCTGACAGCTGGAAACCCATTAGTGAAGGAAAGATTTGAACCCATCAACTTGTCAGGAGATGAGTTCACGAGGATAGTAACATCATCCATGCCATCATTTCCGATCATTGACCATCCCTCATCACTAAATCCATTGAGAGCCTCATTAAAACCCCTGCCAAAATTACATTAGATTCTAACTGGCAGATCATTAATGGATTGAATCAGATACTATCAAACAACAGAAGATATCAATACCTGCTCAACCTCTGGCTCAGTGCTCGTAGAGCTGCAGGTCGTCTGCCCCAGTTGGTCACATTGGACTGAGAAGCTTCCTGAGCTATCTGCCGCAGCTGGCGTAGAGCCTGAATGGAAAGGATATACATTATTGAAATATTAGTCCCCGTCTGGTTCAGAAGTTACACTTGCATCACCCAAACTATATCAGTGTTTCTGTACATCCATTAAATGTTCATGACATAAAAAGTCGAAAAATTGCTTACCACCATTGTTGTCTTTTGAGCAAGTACAGTTGAGGATTCATACAGCGGCCGTAGTACTTCAGGCACACTCCAAGGCTAGTTGAAGAAATCAGTAATCGAGTTATGATCTTGGGTCAAATAGAAATTCAACAACACATAGTTTATAAAAAAAAAAATTAAAAAAAAAATTGTGTTCGGCACATCCTACCTCCAAATCCATGTGGTCAACTATGTGTATGATTGAACCACCACCTTCACAAGGCCGTACCAGATACCCACTTGGGAGCATTTCTGCTCTCACAAAATGCTGCACTGGTGGCATGCTCGGGCCATTTTGAGTATTTTTCAGAGATCTCTCACAAACCTGAATATTGCATGAGTAGAAAGTAAATAATTCTTCAAAATTTTCTAAGAATAACAAATTTTAAGAGTTTGGGAGCATACCACAAGGCTTCCATCTTCTAAAACAGAAGTATAACGCAACAACCAGAAGTCACGACCAGGTGCCAACGTAGTTGGCGCATAGAGCTATATCCTCAATAAAAAATAGAAGTAATTAAATAATTGCAGCTATAGGGTTTTAACAGAAACAACAAATGCATGATGATTAGTCCTTTACCTGCATATAAAGCAGCTCAATGGTTCCACCATTTGCGGTGGGCAGCACATTAAGCACATCCACAGCTCGGCAATCACGAAACCATGATGGCCGATCCTTGAGGATTTCAGCAACCTGGAAGGAACACAATCTATTACATAACCTTGGCAACTCAGTAGAAAATGGTATGGCAAACCAAGTGCACTTACCCTTGTAGGTTCAAGACCCACTAGGCCACAAGCTCGTGCTCCCACACCAGCACAACCATGAGAAATAGCAACGATTCCACTGGAATCCGGACCAGGCTACACATTTGAAAAAACAAAATTGTGATGAAGAAACAGATTAGAAAAACCCAACTTGGTGAAAATCAATTGGTGGAATTCACGCATAATGCTAAAAAAGGACAAAGAACAAAGCATGTATTTTCAGATCAAGAAATTCAAATCAAACCATCGTTTAGAAAAGAGTCAATGGAAAGTTCTAGCATTCAGTAGCCTGACATTATAGACGCTTGTAATGAGGAGATCAACTTAGTTCCGTCTTTGCATATTTATATACTTCTTTAAATGCAAAACCATTAAAGAAATAAAATAAAATAATTTAGCTGATTAAATTTTGCAATTTTTTTTATAAGATAAAACAGTTCCTAATTTATGAAAGTTGAAAAAAAAAAAAAAAGAGCACTGAGAGATACCTTCATTCCAGGCATTTGGACCCACTCTACAGCAGTTCCAGTAGCCTTCGAAAGAAACTCTGTTAAAGTCTCTTCTGCAATGGACAAAAGCCTAGAAAAAAATACAAAGCATGAATTCGAAATTCCACACTAGCTCGCACATACACACAACCAAGTGGTCACAAAGCACCATAACAGAAAAGGACCTAACAACCAGAACCCCACTAACCCTGCAGGACTAGCATCCCTTGGCGGATGCTGAGGTGTCAGGTGGTGTTGACCGCTTGTCACCACTGATTCACAGCTTGTATCTTTGGTTGCAAGCGGTGTCTGAAAGAAAACAAACCATCTCAATCTCAATTTCCACATAATTCAATAGTAAATAAACAATAAAAATTCTTTTTCTAACAAAAAGAAAAGCGTTTACATTGCGCACCCCTTTATTGCTAACAAGTTATAGCGAATAGAAAAAAAAATTTCCACATCTCATCAGCAATTCCAAAATTTCAATTTACTGTCCCTTTCAAGTTCCCAGTAACCAAGCATGTTATGATGTGCAGCGGATGATATAGCAAGAAAAAAGAGGCAGAATTCTCACGTTATGGGTATGTTGGCGAAAGTAGCCATTCTCATACACCAGCTGCGACACCTGCTTCTGCAACCTATCATTCTCTTCCATCAGAAGCTTGTTCATTGCACTCAGCTTCCTATTCACCGCCTGGAGGCGAGACGCTTCTTTCCTCTGTTTCTCTCGACATCTGAAGAATATAACAAGCATTACAAAAGAATTCAAAGATAAAATCATGGAAAGATAGCAAATCCAGAATTTCAAAAATCACATTGTCCATTAAGGAGCATCAAGCCGTAGTACAAAAGTTAAAGGAGAAAAACCTTTCCATTTTTGTTCTTCTATACAAGCAAAGTAAGTCAATTTAACATGTCAAACAAATACAAAACGTTATAAAAAAATCGAAAATCTGTTTTCTTGGCTGTGAAACCAGTAATTTATTATTATACCTTCTATTTTGGAACCAAACTTTGATTTGTTTGGGCTCAATATTGGAGAGAATTGGACACTCCCTAATGAGCTGCTGGCGGCGAATGGAGCTGGGTTTGGGACAATCATGATAGAGCCTTTCCAGGGCTTCGACCTGCTCAGGCGTGTACCGGACATACTTGCCATTGTCCATGATAGGCTGCTTACCATCCTTGCAGGACATTTCCATATTCAAATTCAACTTCACAAATACCCACCAAATATATATTTGCAACACAACAACCACACAAAGTGGGGCGGGTTCTTTCCCTTTCAAGCTCCTAAATTTCTAAGCCCCGACAAGATCCCAAAGAAAACCCCCTGAGTGCCTCTTCTAACCAAGCTACCTTCTTGTGCTTAATCACACCTTGAACCAACTTTGTGCAGCTTTAAATCCACCTACGTAACCTCCCTTAATCATAGATTACAACACTTTTACCAGCTTAAAGAAAGGAAAGGAAAGGAAAGGAAAGGAAGGGCCTGAACAAACAGACACATACAGCTGGGAGACACTTGTTAAAACTCAGACAGCCTAAATAAAAGTAAACTAAGCCCAGCTAGTCTCTCTTCCTTAACCAGAATTTGAAGTGCTTTTTGGATTTTTAATGGCTGCTGATTGTGAAATGCAAAGATAGAGAAAAACCCACAAGGGACAACGACGTCCAGGATGGATACATCGTTATCCTCCTCATCCTTGTATTTTGTCTACTTATCAGACAGTCCCCAAACACAAGAAGAGCATAAACCTTTCGAGATCAGAGCTCCACACCAAACGATCTGTCTCAGCCACAAAACCCCAAAACATTCACTAGCCAGAGAGAGATCTCTCCTTTTACGGCACCGTATGGCCGATCCAAACTTGAAAAGCAATCGTCCCTAACCGCTGAAACATTTCCTTACAATCCCTTTTTGGCCCTCACCTCATTGGGGAAAGAAAAGAAAGAAACAAAACGGAAAATGATTCCTTTTTAATGGTGGCTTTGCAATATGTAATTGTAGAATTTGTTTTTTTCTTTCTCTAAATATCTTTACTGTTGAAGAAGAGAGGAAGGAAGGGAGGAAGAGGAGAAGGACAACCTTGCTCGTCAAAGAGGATTAGAACTTGGAACTAGGGGGGGAAAATGAAGGGAGGAACAACAACAGTACTTGTAGTAGTAGTAGGCGGCGGCGGCGGTGGTGGTGGTGGTGGTGGTGGTGGGGGGCAGTGACTTAGCTTTTGAGGATTTTGCTATGTTGTCTGTCTGTGTATTATGTGTGTCTTTCTCAATGGTTTGTCAGTTTCGCCTTTGAGAGAAGAGAGAGAATAGACTTTTCTTTCACTCTTCAAACTTCCTTTCCACTGTGTGGAGAAATGGGAAGTCCTGTTTTTTCTTTTCAGATGGCTGAGTTTTGTAATGACAGATATGTCCTTTCGGATCATTTTGGTGTGACAGTTAAAAATTGTTTTAGGTTAATTTGTTTATGATTGCCTACCTTGGCTGTGTTTCTTATTATTCCACGTGCGTTGTTTTATTATTATTATTATTATTATTTAGTGCTAATTAAGAATGTGTGGTTTTTTTATTTATAATTGTATTAGAATAATATTTTTTATTTTTTAAAATTTATTTTTAACGCCTATTTATATTAAATTGATTTTAAAATACAAAATGCATATTTTTCTAACCTAAAGATTAACTTAAAATGTAAATAATATTTTTCTATATATAAGCATGTTTTTCTAACCTGGATGGGATCGAAGGCTGTCGTTGATGTTAAATACAAATTGACTATTGTTTAAATCGCCGAAATCAACCTGAAAAGGGTCTTCAGACGACGGCAGATATTTCAGGTGGATTTCAGGGGAGAGAAGGAGCTGATGAGGTCAATGGCAAGGGAGTAAATTAGGGATAGAGAGGGGGGCAAAAGGAAAAGGGAGAGTAATAAAATGCGCGAATGGGAGGGAGGGGGGCAGCTTACGAGAAAAAGAGCAGTAGGAACCCAACCAACCATAAAGGCCCGGCAGAGGACAGCATGATGAGTTTTTTGCATGCGTCTCTCTCGATTCATTCTTTAAAGCTGAAACCAAAATGATAAAAATAAATAAATAAATAAAAACATTCCTTCCATATTCCATGGCAGCCTAAACAAGAACTTGTTTTTAATTCCAATTAAAGAGTATATTTTAGGGTTTAGGGTTAAGAGTGGCAATAAATAATGCCACGTCATCATCAGGCACTGCCAATGCAGGCATGATATGCATGACATGACAAGTATGGGAGTATATAATAAATAAGAAAGATAAGTGATAGGATGTGATGTGACATGTGGGATGGGAATATATATATATATACACACACACACACATGACATATGGACAGACAGGGTGGTGGGTGGTTGATGTAACGTTGGGAGAGATAGGGTGTTGCTGCTTTGGAAACTCTTTCCACCTGTGTTATATTTATCTTCAATCAGAAAAAATATATATATTGGATTATTTTTTTAATATTTTTTTAAGATATTGTTTTGTTAATATTAAAAATTTAAAAATCTAAAAAAATTCATTTTGATGTACTTTTAAGTAAAAAGTATTTTAAAAACATATTACACCACAATACCAAACAAACACTTATTATACATGGCATTGGTTTTATTCATATAAAAAAATTATTAATAAAAAAAAATTTATCTTTAAAACTTATTTATATTTTATTAATAAATCTAGAGTAATTAATCATTTATTAACATATTCTAGTATGTATTGATCTAAACTTTTTTTAAATAGTTAATTATTCATTGATTAACACTACAAACTAAAATAAAATACGAATTCACTCTCATTAAATTGTTCACTAAACTATTCATACCTATTTTTTCCTTCCAAGTCTTTGGTATTTTTAGTTTGTGTACTTTATTAATTGTATTTTGGTCATTAAACTTTATGTATTTTTAATTTCATCCCCTAAAGTTATGTTAACATCATTTTATATTGTATGATTTGCATATTCTAGTGTGTATGATATGTCATATAATATTCCTCATTAAATTAAAGATAGATTTTACGAAATATAATTTTAGGTTTTTTTAAAAAATAAAATAAAAGATAAAGTACAAAAGATAATATAAGAAATAAATAGAGCCTTTTCCATTTAGGCTGTAAAAATGTGTGTCGAAAAGTCCAGTTTGATCCCTCAAGTTTATTTTTTTATATTTGGTCCCTATTTTTTTAACTTTTATATTTCAATTATAAAACTTTATTTATGTTTCATTTCAATCCCTGGTTGTTATGAAAGGAGAGAGAAAGCTCTTAGATGAACAAATTACAACTAATAGTTATTATTTTGGTGTATATGGATTCATTTATAGAAGGAGAACTCAATAAAGGAAGGTTTATACTTCAATAATGTCTAAAAAGTAGATCAATTCTCGATAATGTTTTATTTTTATTTGATTTGATTTTAAGATTTTAGTCTGATTAAAATATATTTATGTGGTTAGAAATGAGGTTCTAGAGGGCTATATAATGTTTTCCTATTTTTTAGGTGAAGTTGGAATTTGAGTTTTTAGGGTTAAAAAACTTGAACCTAGATTTTTTGGTCACCATAACCATCTTTGGTGATTAGAAAATATTACAAGCGGACAATGTGTCATCCATTCCATTTAAAAAAGATATGGGTGGATGACTTCTTAAGAAAAAAGAGAGGCATGTAAGCCAACTCCTCCAAGTTTAAGTGTGCCTATGTTTTTTAAAAGTCTAAAATAACATTTAAGTGGAGGGGGAGGGTTGAATTATAGTTTAGTTAAAAGTTTGATAATTTAAGAAATCTAATTCTTCAACATCGATACAATAATCTTTTTACAGAATCAAGATTAAAAAAACCTTTCTCTCTAATATTTTTCAAAGATTAAGATCTAAACTTTTTAATGTCTCATAACTAATATTTTCTCGGTTCAAGTGCCACTTATGATTTCATAATAGATATATCGCTCATAATAATTTTCACACCTTACAATGAAAACAAGATTACAATAAATAAGGCTTAAGTCTTTATGAATATAATCTAGTTCAAGAATGTGAAATTGTGATTTAATGCAAAGAAAGTTTAAAACTTTGAGAATATTATGAAAATAATAAAAGCTTTTAGATAAAAAAAAAATTTGTAATCATGAAGTGTTGTAAAATGTGAGGTTGTAAGGTGGTTCCGATAAAGTGAATAGGTGGTATAATATTTATAAGTGAAAAACCTTCACTTAGCCATTACACACACTAAAAAAGATCATGTATAATATTTTGAACTTTTAGAGAGTAAATTGTGATTTAATCTCTTCCACTAATCTTAGGCTACACAAACTAACCTCCACTAGTTGAGTTGGATTGTTAAGAAAATTGTTGAATTGTTCAAAGCCAATAGTTTAAAGCTTAACTAGGGTGTCTCCCTACAGCAATACTTCTTACCTTTGCCATACGAAAGACATCCTCAATTCATTGTAATTGGATAAGATGTTATCCAATGTAGCCAACCATTGTACTCCCAATACCATGTTATAGTTGTTTAGTTCCACTACAAACACATATGCTGAGAACTTGACTCCTTGCATTCTCCATATAAATTCCTTGCACACATGAGCACAAGTCATCTTACCATTATTTACTGCTTTTACTGCCAAAGGCCTAATTGGAGTGAGGGTACAGTTCAATTTCTAGGCCGCCTGAGTGTTGATATAATTATATATACTACCTAAATCAACCATGATAAATAGTGGAGACTTGTCCACTTTGCTAGTCACTCTTACTGTCTAAAAACCTGAAGTACCTTCCAAGGTATTGATGGATATTTGAGGGGTGAAACTATCAGAGTCAGTCTTATTAGCTTCTTGGACCTCTTATTCTGCATCATCTTCATCTTCTAATACTTTATTAAGTTAACATATTAATAAAATGAAATTGGAAAAAATAAAAATAGCATATGTATGATAACGTTCATGTTTAGGCAACGACGAGTATTAAGTATTAACCTAGGTAACACCATGACTTTTTTTTTTTGCTAATGGTAAATATAGGACTAATTAAATCTGTATAAAATTGGCACCTTGAAGAGGATTTTATGAACATTAAAATAACAATAAAAACATAATAACAATTCACTGTACTCCATTTTTTACTCCCTCATATGACAATATGGATGTAACTATTCATTTGATAATGTTTTTTTTTTCATTTTGGTTATCTAATTTTATTTGTTTTCAATCAAATCCTTTCAAGTTATATTAGCATGATTTTATATGTTTAAGTTTGTTTCACTTTACATACTCTCGCATGTACGAAAGTTAGAGAAATATTTCGACAATGTATTAAAGATTGATTTTGTGAAATATAATTTTTTTTATTGTGGATAAAAAAATAAGAACCAAATTAAAAATAAAATAAAATAGTGCCTATAACTTAAAACTACATTTAGCCCATGAATTCTTAGTTTACCCAGTAGTTAATCCCTGAAGTTTATATACTTAACATTATAGTCCTAAGTTGTTTCTTCACTCTTTAGTCTCTAAACATTAAGGAAAAAAAAAAGTCATCGAAAAAATATAACAGAGAGAAAGAGATTAGATATACACATCTCAATCATGAAAAGGATCAATCTAGATGTTATATTGGCAAGCACATTTTTTTACTGCCCATTGTGATTTTTGTTTATAATTAAATAAATAGGATTGTATTTAAGATATTTAGATAGATATTAATCAATTTGATATTTATTTGCAAACAACATTTGAGCCTTTTATTTAATAATATTAGTAATTATTTTGTTGATTGTTCTATGTAAACCTCCTATTTAGATATTTTTAATATATTTTTCTATCATGAATATTTTATAACAATAAAATTCAAAAAGTCATTCTAGTTTTCATATATACTAGACGCCATGCCTGCGAGATGCTGCGGGCTTATGCGTTGTTGTGGGTTTGTGGAAAAACTAATAAAAAATATATGGAGAAAAACTGTTGCAATTCATAATGTTTTCAAGGAAAAAACTACAAAGCTAAATTCTTAACCAGATTAATATTTAAAAAATAAAATGAACAAAGAAAATTTTGGAAAAAATCATAACAAAAAAAACCATGCAGGGAAACACTGTAGCAATCTATAGTGTTTCATGAGGAAATCTACAGTTGTAATTCTCAACCAGCTCAATATTAAAAATAATAAAATCGATAAAGATAATTTTGAAAAAAATTATAATAAAAAAATTATGCGGGGGAACACTGTAGCAATCCACAATGTTTTAAAGAAAAAAACTACGAAGCTAAATTCTCAACCAACTCAATATGAAAAAAATAAAATCGACAAAGACAAATCTGGAAAAAAAAATTAAAAACAAATCATAAAAAAAGAAAATAAAACCATGTGGGGAAACACTGTAGCAATCCACAATGTTTTAAAGAAAAAAAACTACAAAGTTAAATTTTCAACCAGCTCCATATTAAAAAAAATAAAATCAACAAAAATGATTCTGAAAAAAAACACAAAAAAAATGAAAAAAAAAGAAAATTTTGGAAAAAATAATGAAAAAAAAAACATATGGGAAAATCTACAGTTGTAATTCTCAACCAGCTCAATATTAAAAAAAAATCGACAAAGATAATTTAAAAAAAAACATGTGGAGAAACACTGTAGCAAAACAAAAACCATGTGGGGAAACATTGTAACAATCTACAGTATTTAAAAAAAAAAAACTACGAAGCAAAATTGACAAAGACCATTTAAAAAAAAAATTCATAAAAAAAAGGTCATGTAGAGAAACATTATAGTAATCCATAATGTTTTGTTTTTTAAAAAACTACATAACTAAATTTTCAACCAATTCAATATTAAAAAAACTACATAACTAAAATCGACAAAGATAATTTTGAAAAAAAACACAAAAACAAAAAAGAATAAAAAAAATACAATGGAAAAAAAGGAAAAAAAAACATGTAAATCCCAAAAAAAAGAAGGAAAAAAACAAAAAAAAAGTGGAAAAAAAAAGAGAAAGACAAAACAAAAAAATGAACAAACAGAAAAAAAGAAGAGAAAGACAAATGAAAAAAGAAAAAAAGAAAGAGTATTAGTTATATATATATAATATTGCGTTTTTTTTTCAATACATTTTTTTTTATAATCTTATTCGTTATCTTGCCTTTAAATGATTGTTTCTATAACCATATACTTAGTTAAGAAATATATTACGAAATGATAGCACATAAGCAGAATATTATTCTATTCTTTTCTAATACGTTCACACTGAAAATATCAAAACATTAGTTTTTTTTTTACTAAGAATTGCTTTTATGGTCTTAATAACTGTTATTAAAAAATAATTATCACAGAAAAAGATTCGCATTAATAAGATAGAGAGGGTTTTAACTAAGGAGATGCATTTTATCTTTATTTCAGATTTTAAAAATATTTTGTTTGATATTTATTCTAATTATTTTCAGAGTTTTTTTTTTGAACAAACAACGTATCTTCAAAAATTATATTTTAAAAAATATTAGTAAATCAGAAAAGAAATAATTATACTAAAAACTTATTTTGTTTTAATGAAATTTAAATGGGGGCTTTTCTTGCATAAACCAACAATATCTTTTGACATCTAATCTAATTAGATGGAATTTTTTTTGGAAGAGCTAGATTGTATATTTTAATTTATATATTTAAATTTTTTTTTATTATTATTAATAAGTTCTTTTAATATTTATTAACATCTTAGATTTATAAAAAATACACTTATTTTTAGCTTACAATTAAATTTTTTTGTAATTGACAAAAATACTTGAACAACAACATATGCATATTTTTTTTACATTAAAATTTTATTTTATATAACAGTTAATGAAGTGTAGATCACTAGTAAAGTGCTGATTACTTTACATACCACGTTCTTTTATAACAGTTCTCTTTGCTATTAATATTAATTATTAAAATTTATATTGATTCAATTCAATTTGATTTTCAATTTCTAAAATTAAAAATGCTTGAAAAATAAAATTAAAATTTGAAAAAATTTTAGAAAGTAAAAAAAAAAATTTAACATTTCAATTTTTGTTGTACCATTTTTTTTTAATATTCTATTTTTTTTTATTTTTTGGAATTTTTGAAATAGAATTCCATTTTTTTAATCTATATTTTTATTTTAAGAAATTGAAAATCATGACCGATGAGTATATGAACACATATTGCACACTAGTGAAGTGATAACGGTATTTTAAACAATTGTTTTTTTCTTTATTTATAAATAGAATACATTGTTAAAACTTCCAAAATGTAAAATTCTAATGGGCCTACAGTGGTGCATACCTCTCTTCTTGTTTTAGCCCACTAATTAATGGGTTCAAAAACTGGGGTTGGAAATTGATTAATAATAATGAAATTATTATTGTTTTTGAGTAGGGAAATTATTGTTTAAATTTTTTGATCGTGGGAAATACTGTTAATTAAAAATTTAAATAGAAGAAGATTTTTTGAAAGTATCCCGATATTATTAATTCAATCAATTAAATAAATCAATTAAGTACAATTTTTTAAAATCAAGAATTTACAATGACTAATTGATTACCCTTAATTGATATCATCAACTTTACTTTCATCTCTATTGATATCATCACTCCCTATTTTTTCTATTGAGCATTTCCTTTATCAATTTAGATAAATTACACTTAATTGATTTAAATAATGCTTTTATTAAATTAATAATAAAATAATTTATTTTTTTAATAAATCGGTGAAAACACAAAACACAAATAATGGGTTTCTCCAAAAATTTTAATATCAAATGAGCTGCCAAGTCATAATATGTGGACTTTTGCATTCTTTAATGGTTGAATAAAGGAAAGTGATTAGCATAATATGGTGATCACTCAAGTAATCTACTATTTAATATGCTACCATTTAATCTTGTCTAACTTTTAAGGATGAAATACTACACAATAAGAGCTTAATCTCAATAGAAGACAAGTAGCAACCTAGCAAAATTAAATGGAGTGGAGGGAGGGGGGTTTAAAAGATCTCGAACTCTGAAAAAAGGTTATTTGCTATACAACAACACCATATAGTGAAAATAATATCTTTATATAGAAGGAGA
>Ga0307517_10005888_pt1 | contig 18298 bp, 14 predicted proteins | sample 23_EM_MG_FD_194515 | JGI IMG/M metagenome (GOLD analysis project Ga0307517, IMG submission 194515) | Populus trichocarpa ectomycorrhiza microbial communities from riparian zone in the Pacific Northwest, United States - 23_EM | ecosystem: Host-associated > Plants > Roots > Unclassified | place... | reverse complement strand
CCCTGGTTGGCTAATACGCTGTCGTCGATCCGTGCTTCCGTGGTGAACTGGCTATGGGTGATCTTGTGATCGGCGCCTCCGTCAAAGGTTATCTTCATGGAAGAAGTGGAGTCGAAAGCGATCTCATAATTGCCATTGGCGCGGTGACGCAGGATCTGGTTATCGGAAATTTCCGTGCTCTTATTGTTATAGGTCGTATCCCGGATGAAATTCTCCGAATTCGTGGAGCCGCTGTTCTTTATATCCAGCTGCATGAATTTGTAATTGATATTGCCGGACTGGCGGTTGTTATCCCATTTATTATTGTAATGGACGCCCCCGGTCTTTACGGAAGGAAGCCCCTGCCCGCTGAACTTTCCGTCCCAGGTCTGCAGTTCGTCGTAGGCGCCGGTGAAAATATAACTATCCATGATCTCATCGTATTCTATATTGCCGGCATCGCTCTGCCCGTAATTGTTCATATCCTGCCAATTGAGACCCGTCTTGCCGGTATTGGAAAGGATGCCATAGAGCGCGAATTTCTCCTTGTTCCGGAACACATTGAGCATGGCCTGGAGATCATGATATCCTTCGGTGGCAGCCCCTGCGCTTAGTTTGCCGAAGAATCCATTTTTCTTACTCTCCTTTAATTTGATATTGATCGTCTTGGTCCTTTCCCCGTCGTCGATGCCCGTGAAGGCCGCCTGGTCGCTCTTCTTATCATAGACCTGCACTTTATCCACCATATCGGCCAGCAGATTCTGCGTCACCAGCGTAGGGTCATCCCCAAAGAACTCTTCCCCGTCTACCAGTATTTTCGGGACGGTCTGGCCCTGGGCCTTAATGCTGCCGTCTTTGCCTACCTCGATCCCCGGCAGTCGCTTCAGGAGCTCTTCTATGTTGGCGCCGGCACGGGTATAAAAGCTATCCGCTTTAAATTCCACGGTGTCCCCCTTGATATGGATGGCGCTCCGGTTACCGTTGACGATCACTTCCTGCAATAATTGACTCTTCAGGATCAGCGCGATGGCGGGTAGCCGCATCACCAAACTGTCCTTTAGTTCGAGCTCCTCCACATAATCGGCATAAGAAGGGTAGGTGACGCGCAGCAGGAATTTACCGGAGGGGAGATCCTTTAAAAAAAAATCCCCGTTCTTATCGGAACGGGTAGCGCGAACAAGGACCGAATCGACCCGGCGCAACAGGATCACGGAGCTATTGACCAAACTTTTTTTCTCTGTGGTATCCCGTATATTACCGCTGACAGCAGCCAATTGAGCGTAGGAACAGGGACCTGTAATGGCGAGAACAAGGATAAGTACCGTCAGTCGTTGCATAAGCAGAGTCAGGGGGAGTCATTAATAAGGTTTGCCACGTGCAAAATATCCTGAAAAACAGGGATATGCAAAGACGAACCCTTAAATTTACGTTAATAGAGAATCGCATTATTAAGAGCAGATTAAAATATTGAAATTGGAACCATCACCCGTCAAACGATACGAGGATACCCACTTCGTAGATTCTACCCGGCCCGTTTGGAATTATTCCTTCTTCACGGAGGAAGACATCCGTAATTTTCAGCAGGGCACGCATTATCGTTTGTACGACCTGTTCGGTTCCCACCAGACCGCCGTACTGGGCATCAGCGGATACTATTTTTCCGTCTGGGCGCCTAATGCAACGGCTATCTCCGTGATCGGCCATTTCAACAAATGGGATCCCCTGGCGCATCCTCTTTTTGTACGCCTGGACAGGTCCGGGATCTGGGAAGGATTTATCCCCGGCCTGGCGAAAGGGGAAGCCTACAAATATCATATTGTCGGTCATGAGGGAAAGGCCCTCGACAAAGGCGATCCTTACGCCAATTTCTGGGAAATGCGACCCTATACGGCTTCCATCACCTGGGAGTTGGGTTATGCCTGGCAGGATGGGGATTGGATGGCGAAAAGAAAGGAATATAATTCCCTGGACGCGCCCTGGAGCGTATATGAAGTACACCTGGCCAGCTGGATGCGGCCCGACAAGAACGACGAAGAAAAGTATAACAGCTACGACCAGATCCGGGAGCGGCTGGTGCCCTATGTAAAAGAAATGGGATTTACGCATGTAGAGCTGATGCCCGTGATGGAACATCCCTTCGATGGAAGCTGGGGCTACCAGGGAACGGGTTATTATGCACCCACTTCCCGTTTCGGAGATCCCCAGGGATTCATGGCCCTGGTAGACGCCTTTCATAGAGAAGACATCGGTGTGATCCTGGATTGGGTGCCTTCGCATTTTCCGTATGATCAGCATGGGCTCTATCTATTCGACGGAGCCAATACCTACGAATATGCCGATATGCGCAAGGGGTTCCACCCGGACTGGAACAGCTATATCTTCAATTACAAGCGGGGAGAGGTGAAATCCTTCCTGATCAGCAATGGCCGGTTCTGGCTGGACCAGTTCCATGCCGACGGGCTTCGGGTGGATGCCGTCAGCTCCATCCTGAAGCTGAACTATTCCCGCAAGGAAGGACAATGGGAACCCAATGATCATGGCGGCGACGGCAACCTGGAAGCGATCGCTTTTATAAAAGACCTGAACGAGACCATCTACCGGGATTTTCCCGACGTGCAGACCATTGCCGAAGAAGCGACGGACTGGCCGGGCATCAGCAAGCCCACTTTTCTTGGGGGATTAGGCTTCGGGATGAAATGGATGATGGGCTGGATGCACGATACGCTGGATTACTTTAAGCTGGATCCCATCAGCCGCGGGAGTCAGCAGGATAAATTCTCGTTCAGCATGGCGTATTTCTATGACGAGAATTTCATGCTGCCCCTGAGCCATGACGAGGTCGTTCACGGCAAATCTCCCATGATCTATAAAATGCCGGGGGATGACTGGCAGAAATTCGCCAATCTCCGGCTGCTCTACACCTATATGATGACGCACCCGGGCGGCAAGCTGCTGTTCATGGGCAACGAATTCGGCGCTACTTCCGAATGGAATTATAAATCGGAATTACCCTGGGAACTGCTGCAATTCGACAGCCACCGGCTCTTAAAGGATTGTGTAAGGGATCTCAATGGGCTGATGAGAGAAGAGCCGGCCATCTATGAGAACCAGTTTTCCATCTATGGCTTCGAATGGATAGACCTGGACCATCGTGCGGAAAGCGTCGTCGTCTATCGCCGAAAAGGCAAGGACCCCGCCGATGACCTGCTGGTCATTCTCAACCTGACGCCTGTCATAAGAAGGGACTGGAAGATCTATGCTTCCGGCAAAGAGGCCTGGAAAGAGATCTTTAACAGCGACGAAAAAAAATACTGGGGAACGGGCGATACCTTTAACCCTTCTATTGGCGTCCGGCTGGTCGATGCGGCGGCGGACAGGTATGAGCTCAACGTACATCTTCCTCCGCTCGGAGGATTGGTCCTCAAATAGGGGAAGGCTACATCCTTTCCGGCACGCGGATACCCAGCAGGCCCATCGAGGAATGCAGGATGGTGGCCGTCAGGCGGCACAATTGGAGGCGTAATACCTTTTTATCCGGCGTTTCCGCATTCCCGATAGAATGTTCACTGTAAAAAGAGTTGAAGGTCTTGGCCAGGCTGAAAGCGTATCCTGCTATCAGGGACGGATTCATCTCCGTGCAGGCCTGTTCGATCATGGAAGGATATTTTTCCAGGTTGATGGTGAGCGCGCGTTCCAGGGGCAGGAGGGAGGCGCCCGGAGCTAAAGTAAGGACGGGTTCGGCGCCAAAAGGTATGGGTTGGTCGAATGCCCCGAAACCGGTAGGAATATCCGGCATGGCGCCGGCTTTCGCCTCCGTCTCCTTCCGAAGGATCGAACGGATACGCGCATGCGCATATTGTATGAAGGTGGCCGTGAAGCCATGCAGGTCGATGGATTCCGCGGGGTTGAAGACCATCCGCTTCTTCGGATCGACGCGCAGCAGGAAGAATTTCAGGCCGCCCAGCCCGATGATATCGTAGAGGTCCTTCAGTTCTTCATCGTTGAACCCTTCCGTCTTACCTTGTTCCTTTGTCTTGGTCTCCGCCTCTTTGATCATCTCGTCCAGGAGGTCATCGGCATCCACGACCGTCCCTTCGCGCGTCTTCATCCTCCCGGTAGGCAGGTCCACGAGACCATAGCTCAAATGATAGATGCCATCGGCGGAAGGCAGTTCCAGTTTCTGGCAGATCAGCTTCAGCACTTTAAAATGATAGTTCTGTTCGTCGCCGACGACATAGATGCTTTGCTCTGCCTTGTACTGTTCGTATTTGTTAACGGCCAGCCCGATGTCCTGGGTGATATATACGGCGGTGCCGTCCTTTCTCTGTACGATCTTCTGGTCCAGTCCGTCGGCGGTCAGGTCGATCCAGACGCTGCCGTCCTCTTTCTGGAAGAAAACTCCTTTCTTCAGTCCGTATTCCACGAGACTTTTACCCAGGAGGTAGGTCTCGCTCTCGTAATACATCTTGTCGAAATCGCTGCCGATGCGGCGGTAGGTCTCATCGAAACCTGCATAGACCCAGCTATTCATCGTCCGCCACAATTCCATCACGTCGGGTTTGCCCGCTTCCCAGTCGACGAGCATTTGTTGTGCGGCCTTCATAATGGGAGCTTCCTTTTCCGCCTCCTCCTTGCTCAATCCTTTGGACACCAGGTCTTCCACTTCCTTCTTATATTCATTGCCGAACTGCACATAGTAATCTCCCACGAAATGATCGCCCTTGATGCCCGTGCTGGCGGGGGTCGCGCCTCCCGCAAAAAGTTGCCAGGCGATCATGCTCTTGCAGATATGGATGCCGCGGTCATTGGCGATGCAGGTCTTTACCGTGTGATACCCACTCGCCTTGAAGAGTTCGGCGACGCTCCATCCCAGGAAATTATTGCGGAGATGACCCAGGTGCAGGGGTTTATTGGTATTGGGAGAAGAGTATTCCACCATGACGGTACGGCCATTCTTTTTCTTTCTCCCGAAGCTGTCATTGGCATGTTGTTCCTGCAGGAAACCCAGCCACCAGGCGTCCGAAACGGAAAGGTTCAGGAACCCTTTAATGACATTCCACTGAGAGAATAATGCAGGGTACCCGCTGACGAGCGCTTCTCCCAGTTCCTTTCCGATGGCTTCCAGTGGTTTGCCGATCGCTTTGGCGAAAGAGAATAAGACGACGGTATAATCGCCTTCGAATTCGGGCTTGGTCTCATTGACGAGGATGGCGCCTTCCTCTATATCGAACCGATACGTCTCCTGGAGGACCTTACGGGTAGCTTGTCTGATCTGGCTGATAAGTTCCATGTTCTGCTAATTGGCTGCAAAAGTACTGTAAACGGCCCGTTAAGGCATTATTAACAGGAAAAAAACGGCGATTTATAATTATATTTGCCGTTTTAACAGGGCTTAACCGATGCCAAAAAAGCTGATCATCTCTTTTATAGATTTCTTCTATCCTCCCTTCCGGAAGATCATGCCTTTGCAGACCTTCCGGTATGCGGCCTGTGGTGGGACCAATACCCTGCTGGACATTTTTGTATTCTTTATCAGCTATAATTTTATCCTTCACAAGCAGGACCTGGACCTGGGCATTATCGTGTTCAAGCCCCATATCGCGTCCATTATCATCGCTTTTTGCGTCAGCTTCCCCACGGGATTCTTCCTGATGCGCCATATCGTATTCACACAATCCACCGTGCAGGGAAAAGTGCAGTTGTTCCGCTATTTTATGCTGGTGGTCATCTGCCTGATGCTGAATTATATCTTCATCAAGCTGTTCGTGGAGCGCCTGCATATCTATCCCACCGTAGCCAAGATCCTGACGGCTTTTATCGTCGTTACCTTCAGCTATCTCACGCAAAAGAATTACACGTTCAAAGCAGAGCGACAAGCCGGGAATTTGTGATCAATCAGCCGTTACTCTTTGGGTTGTGTCATACTGAACCAATTACCGACCCCATCCGTTATAATAGCCTCGGTGCCGTAGAATTGTTCTTTGGGTTCGCAGCGGAAGACGACGCCCTTGGCCTTCAGTTCTTCGTAAGTGGCCTTGCAATCCGGGGTGTAGAGCACGCCCGCGCCCAGGGCTCCTTTATCGAGTAAGACTTTAAAAGCGGCCTTTGTCTCGTCATCGCTGTACATGCCTCCCATGAGGGGAGCGAGCAAGGGGATCTCGAGATCCGGCTGGTCGGGCGGCGCGATGGTCAGCCAGCGGAAACCATTCTCCATGGTGACATCCATCTTCACTTTAAAGCCCAGGGTATTGACATAAAATTCATAAGCCTTGTCCTGGTCGGAGACGAACAAGCTCGCATGCGAAAGCTTTGTGATCATAAAGATTGTTTTTGAATTAAAAGCAGGTTAAAAAATAAAGCTAGTCCATTGTCTTTAGACGGAGTTCTCGAATATTGCTTTTAAGGGTCGAGCCGGTAGGTATCGATAAAACAATGGGGGATAACCGATCTGGGCTGTGACTGGGCCTGTTGTTGCTGCAGCCAGGCCTGGTGGCGGAAGGATTGCGGAGCGACGCCGTTCTCTTTTTTGAAGAGGGTGCTGAAAGAGCCGATGCTTTCGAAGCCAACGTTATTGCATATTTCGGAGACCGTGAGGTCTTTGTCGGCCAGCCATTCCCGGGCCTGGTCGATCCTCTTGCGCGTGAGGTATTGGTGCGGGGTGCGGCGATAAATGCGGGTGAACAGGCGATGGAAGTGGAAACGCGAGAGGCAGGCTTCCCGGGAGAGACGGTCCAGGTCGATGGATTCATGGAAGTTTTCGTCCATGTATAGTTTGGCCGTAACAATTTTTTTATAAACATCCGGGGCGATGGGCATACGAACGATTGAGGAACTATTCAAATTTAAGTATTGAATGGCAAAGTTTTGCAAATCACTTGCTTTTTTGTCGCAAGACTCTTGGCATAGTTTTAGCACCCCGAGGGGGAACATTTTCGTAACTTACCCACGGACCCAAAGCAGAAATGATAGCCTATGATCACAGTAATTATACCCGCGTCCAATCAGGAAAAGACCATCCGGAAGGCGATCCGGCAGGCCAAAAGGAATGAGAAGGTAAGTGAGATCATTGTAGTGGACGACCTTTCGGTGGACGCTACCATTGCCGAAGCGCAGAAAGAGGATGTAAAGATCATTACCAGCACCCAGATCGGAAAAGGGGGATCCATGCGGGAAGGCATGCTGATGGCCAGCAACGAGCTGATCGTCTTCCTGGATGCCGATATTCCCAATGCCCCCGACGATATTGTCGCCAAACTGGCGGAACCCCTGCTGCTCGACGAAGCGGATTTCGTAAAATCTTATTTCGAAAAACAGGCCGGCCGGGTGGCCGAGATCATGGTCAAGCCCATGCTGGAATTCTTCTTTCCCCACCTGCTGGAATTCAAACAGCCCCTCAGCGGCATGATCGCGGGGAAAAGGTCCTTCTTTGAGAAAGTGGAATTCGATACGGATTACGGGGTGGACATCGGTCTGCTGATCGATATGCACCAGGTCAGGGCCCGCATCAAGGAGGTCTGCATCGGCGAGGTGGACAGCGACATGCAGCCGCTGCACGCCCTGGGAAGAATGGCCAAGCAGGTGGCGAATGCCATTTTCAAACGGGTCAATATCTTTCATGGGGGGCGTAAGGAAGAAGGGGAGGACCCCACCCAGGTCATGCGGGAACAGGTGGAATTCGCCATGCAGGGGCTGGTGCGCCAACCTAAGAAAATGATCGTCTTCGATATGGACAATACTCTGCTGCAGGGCAGTTTCATCCAGGCGGCGGCCGAAAAATTCGGATTTAAGAAAGAGTTGAACGATATCCTCAACCAGCAGAAAAGTAATTATATCCGCACCCAGAAGATCGCCCGTCTCCTGGAAGGAAGGACCTTTGCCGAACTGATCCATGTCGTGGAGTCCATTCCGCTGATCGGGGATGCCGTCCAGGTGGTCCGGGAATTGCAGATAAGGGGCTACGTTTGCGGCATCATCAGCGAAAGCTACCATAGCATCGCCAACCATGTTAAAAATCTCCTGGGCCTGGACTTTACCCTGGGAAACGAGCTGGAATTCCAGAAAAGCGTCGCGACCGGGGAGGTCCGGATCCCCTCCCAGCTCCTGAAGGACCGGTTCAGCCAGTGTGAGCACGAGCACTGCAAATCCAATATGTTCCAGTATATCCTCCACCGGTTCGGGATAAGCACGGCTGACTCGGTGGCCGTCGGGGACGGCGAGACCGATATTTGTATGGTCAAAATGGCGGGTACCGGGATTTCCTTCAATTCCACCACCCCCCAGGTGGATGAAGTGGCTGATTATGTGTTCCGTGGGCCTTCGCTGCGCCCTGTTCTGGACGTAGTCCGGTAAGAACGTCTACAATTCCTGCCATTTTTGCACTCTCCCCCTCCATGGCACAACAATTGACAATTGGTCTACATTAGATTCTACTAACCTTTAAAAGGAGGATAATTATATGGGAAAAATTATAGGAATTGACCTTGGTACAACCAACAGTTGTGTAGCCGTTATGGAAGGTAATGAGCCCGTTGTGATCGCCAATGATGAAGGGCGTCGTACGACCCCGTCCGTTGTGGCTTTTCTCAAGAACGGAGAAAGAAAGGTGGGGGACCCCGCCAAGCGCCAGGCCATTACCAACCCGGTCAATACGATCATGTCCGTGAAGCGTTTCATGGGCCGCCGTTACGACGAGGTGACCAATGAGATCAGCCACTGGAGCTATAAGGTCGCCAAGGGTGACAATAACACCGTACGTATTGACATAGACGGCCGTCTCTACACGCCGCAGGAGATCTCCGCGATGATCCTGCAGAAAATGAAGAAAACGGCGGAAGATTACCTGGGCCAGGAAGTAACGGAAGCGGTGATCACCGTTCCGGCCTATTTCAATGACGCCCAGCGCCAGGCCACGAAGGAAGCCGGCGAAATTGCCGGTCTGACCGTTCGTCGTATCGTAAATGAGCCGACGGCTGCCGCTTTGGCCTATGGCCTGGATAAAGCCGGAAAAGATGAAAAAATAGCAGTATTCGACCTCGGTGGCGGTACTTTCGATATTTCCATCCTCGAACTGGGAGATGGCGTCTTCGAAGTGAAGTCCACGAACGGGGATACCCACCTGGGTGGGGATGATTTCGATAAAGTGGTCATGGACTGGCTGGCCGATGAATTCAAGAAAGACGAGAATGTGGACCTCCGGAAGGACCCGATGGCTTTACAGCGCCTGAAGGAAGCCTCCGAAAAAGCCAAGGTGGAGTTATCTTCTTCCAGCGAGACGGAGATCAACCTGCCTTATATCACCGCGGTGGATGGCGTTCCCAAGCACCTGGTGAAGAAACTGACCCGCGCTAAATTCGAGCAGTTGTCCGACGCCCTTTTCGAAAGGTGTCTGAAGCCCTGCGAACAAGCCCTGAAAGACGCCGGCCTGGACATTTCGAAGATCGATGAAGTGATCCTCGTCGGAGGCAGCACCCGTATCCCCAAGGTACAGGAGATCGTCGAAAAATTCTTCGGAAGGAAGGCCAACAAGAGCGTTAACCCGGATGAAGTGGTCGCCATCGGCGCCGGCATCCAGGGTGCGGTACTGACGGGTGAAGTGAAGGATGTGCTCCTGCTGGACGTAACGCCACTGTCCCTCGGCATCGAGACCATGGGCGGCGTCATGACGCGCCTGATCGATTCGAACACGACCATTCCCACGAAGAAGTCGGAAACTTTCTCTACGGCCAGCGACAGCCAGCCGGGAGTACAGATACATGTATTGCAGGGCGAACGCCCGATGGCAGCTCAGAACAAGAGCCTCGGCACTTTCAACCTGGATGGCATTCCGCCGGCTCCTCGCGGTGTCCCGCAGATCGAGGTCATCTTCGATATCGATGCCAATGGCATCCTGCATGTGACAGCCAAGGACAAGGGTACGGGCAAGGAACAGAAGATCCGTATCGAAGCCGGCAGCGGTCTCAGCAAGGACGAAGTGGAAAAGATGAAAGCGGAAGCCAAGGCCAACGAGTCGACCGATAAGGCGGCCCGTGAAAAGGTCGATAAGATCAACCAGGCCGACAGCCTCGTCTTCCAGACGGAGAAGCAATTGAAGGAATACGGCGAAAAAATCCCGGCCGATAAGAAAGCCCCGATCGAAGCCGCTTTGAATAAACTCAAAGAAGCGCACAAAGCACAGGATGTCGCTGCGATCGACCTGGCCGTAGCAGAAATGAATACGGCCTGGACGGCAGCTTCCGAAGAGCTGTACAAGGCTACGCAGCAGGCGGACGCACAGTCCGGCGCCGAAGGGGCCGGAGCAGGAGCCAACGGCCCTCAGCAGCATGCCGGTGAGAATGTGACGGACGCTGAATTTGAAGAAGTGAAATAAGAGTTCGAATAGCATAAAAGAGAAGCCCCGGCGATCGCCGGGGCTTCCTTTTTATTATGTGTCGTGAAGATCATTTGTTCATCCTGGTATGCTTCAACCGGAGAATGACGATATGCTGATAATTTATGGAGTAGATCAGCATGTAAGACTGCCTACCAACGTCTTTCTGAATTTCGAGAATTTCTTGCTTTTAAAGCCGACGGTCGGATGTTGGTAAATAAGCTCCAGTTTAAAATCAAGTATCTCCTGAAAACGAGCTTCCACTTCTGCAGGCCAATTCGCCTTTAGATAGGCTACCACATCACGAAATTCCCGCTGGGCCATCGAGGAAAAGACTACTACTTTTTTTTTGGACTGAACTCCTTCCTCAGTTCTTCATAACTGATAAAATTACCCTTCCCATATTGGCGTTCAGATTCCAGTACCAGGTTCTGGTCTTCTTCCGTCAGATCGTCCCACCAGTCTTTTGTATTTTCCGTATCGCACTGTAATAAGGCCCTGGCATCTTCCAGCAACCATTCACTATCGCATTTGTCGATGAGCTCATGAAGCTCCTGTTTAATTAAGGTATCCATACTATAAGGTTTAATACAAAATTAGAGGAGAAAGGGATCCGATAAATTAAAACATTTTAAGATCGGAGTGGCGGGATAAACAATTATAGGTCAATTATATAGCCAGCATTTAACAAACCCTTAGCATTACACGCTTGCAAGAACGGAAAAAAAGCGTAATTTTGCACTCGAAACAAATGAGCAACTCCAACTTGCTTGCCAGCCGGATACGTTAATCTTACACTTTCTTTCGAACGATTCTTCAGTGTGTGTTTCTATCCTTTCAGTTGCTCGAATAAAATCGTAATTATTTAAAAACAGATACGTTATGAACAGTGATGTCATGCACTCTATTGTGCAAATGGAACCTACTATCCTGAGAAAATTGATGGAAGAAGTTAAAGAAACAGTAGCAACGGATGTTGAGTACGCAAAAGAAGTAAAATCGTCTTTTGGAGCATTGGACTTATACAAGATCCGTAGGAACAGGAAGCCTCAGGGCTCTCTGCGGAAGGGTGGCAATATCGTCACCGGTCTCAGCTACTAAACCAAGTCATTTTTGTCAGATAGTTTTTTTAAAAGGTAATCCCTGCAGGTCTTCCTGCGGGGATTTTTTTTTAGATGATCTCCATTTTCTTCATCAGGAAGCTGGCGTTGCGGTTGCTGGCGATGCCGCGCTGCAGGAGATAATTGAAATGCAGCTCGCCCTGATCGATGACGCTCTCGAAGCAATAATTACGGATGAGTTCCGGCTTCTCCGTCTCCAGCTTGCCCAGGCTGAGGTCATGGGTGGCGAAAAGCGAGAGGCAGTTATATTGCAAGAGCTTGCGGATAAAAAGTTCCGACCCGTAGGTCTTGTCTTCCGAATTGGTGCCCCGCAGGATCTCGTCGATCAGCACCAGGGCCGGATCTCCCGTCTGAAGGCTCCGGACGATGAGCTGCAATTTCTTCAGCTCCGCCATGAAATAGCTGGTCTGCTCCTGCAGGGAATCGCTGATCCGCAGGGAAGTGAGGATCTGCATCGGCGTGAAGGAGAAGCTGGCCGCGCATACGGGCGCGCCGCACTGCGCCAGCAGGAGATTCACGCCGGCCGTCCGCAGAAAGGTCGTCTTGCCCGACATATTGGAACCCGTAATCAGCAATAGCCGGTCTTCGCGGCCCACACGGAGATCGTTGGGGATCCGGTCACGGAAGGGTATCAGGGGATGCGATAGTTGGCGGGCCTCGATAAAAATGGTTTTATCCTCTACCGGTGAGGGGTAGGTATTTTCAGGATTATTGAAGGCAAAGGCGGCCAGGGAGCAGAGGCATTCGATGTTGCCTACGGCCGCAATCCAGCCCGGGAACTCGTCTTTATTGGCCGCTTTCCATTTTTCCAGGGCGATGGCGCATTGCAGGTTGTAGAGAAAAAGGTTGTTGAGGATGAAGCCTACGAAGGGGTTCAGGCCCTGGTCGAAAAAATTAGATAACTGCGCCAGCCGGCTGATCGCCGTATAAGCCTTACCCGTCTTCGATTGCAGCTGACGGAGCAGGACGGCATCCCCGGCGTCCATGGTATTGAACACCCGCAGGATCGCCCGGTACTGATCCAGGATCGACGCCTTCCTGCCGAGCAGCACATGCTGTTCGCCGATGTATTTTGCGAAGAGCGCCGTCAGGATCCAGCCGCCGATGACGCCTACCACCAATGGACGGTAATTACCGGACCCAATCCAATAGAAGAGGGCGGCGATATTGAACAGGACGATGGCCCAACGGGCGGCCAGGACCCATTTCTTCAAGAGCAGCTGGTTAGGCGCCTGCACCCATTTCAGCACGCTGTACAGGTTACCTTCTTTCTCTTCTTTCAATAATCCATGGGCCGTCATCAATTGCCGTTCGTCCACCTGCGGCGCCAGTACGCGAATAGCCTGCTGCTGCTGCACGATAGCCCCGCTGTCCAGGAGAGACCGGCGAAGCAGGGTCGCCAGGTCTTCCGTCCCATGGCTGGTCGTGGTCCTGTTCAGGGTATGAAAAAGGGAACGCTTGCCGAAGATGTCCAGGTCATCCAGGTAGGACCCGGATTGAAGGAAGGCCTGGCCGTCGCCAAAACCGTTGACGGTATCGCTCAGCACATTGCCCAGTATGGCGGATTCGTTCGAATTGACCCAGCGCAGTTTCTCAAGCAGGGCCCGGCGATCCCTCAATCGGAAAGCGTAGTTCACCAGTACGATAAAGCTGGCGAACAGGAGCAAGGCCGGCAGCAGTAAGAGCCAGGAAAAATCTTTCAGCAGCAGATAAATAAAGAAAGCGCTTCCCAGGAAAGTGCCCAGTCTCAGCAATGCGATGGTCACCAGCTTCTCCTGAATGCCCCGGACCTGTTCGGTGTAAAGATCGGTGCGGGCCTTATAGAACGCAGGAAGGGATGCCATAGAGGAAGCGGGCGACGATGTCATACTTGCAAAATAGTGATAAAATAAAATGCCACCCGGTCAACAAGTGGCACTAGCTATATAAAAGGGATGATCGGCGCTACATAATGTCCAATGCCTTCACAAAGAACGTGCAGACAAAGGGGAGGATGAGGGTCAGATACTCAAACCGCAGAGCGATCGCTGCAATAAAGGCAGCAGTGGAAAGTAAAAATAATAACCAGTATAATCCTCTGTATTTCTTTTGTTCCATACCGTAAAATTTGTGCGAAAATAATGGAAATGAATCAATGAACCAAGGCCAAAACGTAGATATCTCTGCCGGAGGAAGGTTATCTTTGCGACCGTTGATCTTGCCGGCCATGAGAAAAATTCCTGCCCCGGAAAGGTGCCAGGTTGACACATTTCACAATTTTACTATAATTTAGCCGTATAATGTACAAAGTACACATTAACGGTTGCCGGAATCAAGATTAAATGCCCCTTGTCAGATGAAGATCAAAATAGAGTTCTATTTAAGGTTTCACACGCATATCGGTCAATCCTTGTTCATAGCAGGAAATATCGACGCATTGGGAATGGATTCACCTGAAAAAGCACTTCCCATGCAATATATGAACGAGGAGTTCTGGCATGGGGCCCTGGAAATGGAAGACGGATTCCCTTCCGCACTGCGCTATCATTACCTGCTGAAGAATGAGGATGGCAGCATCACGGAAGAATGGGGAGATGACAGGGTCCTCACTTATGAAGAGCCGGGCATCGAAGAGATCCAGACCGTCGATACCTGGAATCATGCCGGCGAATACGAGAACGTATTTTTCACCTCTCCCTTCCGGCAGACCTTTCTGAAGCATCCGGTAACGTCTCCCAAACAAAAAGCACGCACGGGATCGTCCTATACTCATATTTTCAAGGTCAAGGGGCCCCTGCTGAAAAAGGAAGAGGCAATATGCCTGCTGGGCAGCGGGCAGGCGCTGAAGGACTGGGATGAAGAGGCCCCGCTCCTGATGACCCTGGAAGGGAACTGGTGGACCTGCCGCCTGCAGATCCCGAAGGAATCTTTCCCCATCGTCTATAAATACGGCGTCTGGCAGCTGAAGGAGAAGAAATTCCTGCAATACGAGCAGGGCGGCAATCGCCTGCTGTACGGCGATGCGATGAAGAACAAGCTCAATGTCCTGCACGACGGATTCGTGCGCCTGCCAAATACGACCTGGCGGGGAGCCGGCGTGGCGATACCCGTGTTCAGCCTGCGTACGAAGAAGTCTTTCGGGGTGGGAGAGTTCACCGACCTGAAAGTGCTCGCAGACTGGGCCAGGAAGGCCGGGGTCAAGCTCATCCAGATCCTGCCTGTCAACGATACGACGGCCACCAATACCTGGCGCGATTCCTATCCCTACGCGGCCATCTCCGCCTTCGCATTGCACCCGCTGTACCTCAACCTGGAAAAAGTGGCCGGCCGCAAATATGCCGATCTGATAAAGCCCCTGAAGAAACGGCAGAAAGAGCTTAATGAATTACCCGAGGTAGACTATGTAGAGGTAATGAAGATCAAATTATTAGCGATCCGGGAATTATACGACCTCGAAAAGGAGGAGTTCTTAAAGGACCAGGACTGGCTGGATTTTTTTCAGCAGAATAAGCATTGGCTGGCGCCCTATGCCGCCTTTTGTTACCTGCGGGATAAGAATGGCACGCCGGATTTTACAAAATGGAAGCTGTACAGCCATTACGACAAGGAGGCCATCGGGAAATACGTTTCGCCGCGGGCGCGGCAGTATGATTCGATCGCCCTGCATTATTTCATTCAATACCATCTCCACCTGCAGCTGCGCGATGCGGCCGATTATGCCCATGAGAACGGGATCATCCTGAAAGGGGATATTCCCATCGGCGTCTACCGGTACAGCTGCGATGCGTGGATCGAGCCGCGTCTTTACCATATGGACCAGCAGGCGGGGGCTCCCCCGGACAATTTCGCCATCAAAGGGCAGAACTGGGGTTTTCCGACCTATCATTGGGAGGAAATGGAGAAGGACGGGTTCTCCTGGTGGAAGCGGCGCTTCGAGCAAATGCGCAATTATTTCGACGCTTTCCGCATCGATCATATACTGGGCTTCTTCCGCATCTGGAGCATTCCCATGGATGCCGTACAGGGGATATTGGGACGATTTGCCCCGGCGATACCGGTATACCGCTCCGAATTCGATGACCGCCATATCTGGTTCGACTATGACCGGTATGCCCGCCCCTTTATCAATGAGGCCGTGCTCTGGGAGATCTTCGGCAGCGAATCGGAAAAGGTGAAAACGGATTACCTCCTGCCCGCGGACAAGGAGACCTATGTCCTGAAAGAGGCTTTCGATACCCAGCGCAAGGTGGAAGAGTATTTTGCGTCCCGGCCCGTTACCGAACTGAATACCCGCCTGCGGGCAGGCCTCTTCGACCTGATCGCCAACCTGATCCTGCTGGAGGCGGAGCATTCAGGCGGCCAGCAGTTCCATTTCCGCATCGCCATGGAGCAAACTTCTTCCTTCCGTTACCTGGACTGGGATACGCAACAGCAGCTGAAGGAACTTTATATCGATTATTTCTTCAGCCGGCAGGATCTTTTCTGGAAAAGGGAGGCCCTGCATAAATTGCCCGCGCTCAAACGCGCCACGAATATGCTGGTCTGCGGGGAGGACCTGGGCATGGTCCCTCATTGCGTCCCTGACGTGATGAAGCAGTTGGGCATCCTCAGTCTCGAGATCCAGCGTATGCCGAAAGACCCCGCCAGTCAGTTCTCTCATCCGGCGACGGCCCCTTATCTGTCCGTCGTAGCGCCATCGACCCATGATATGAGCACCATCCGCGGCTGGTGGGAGGAAGACCCCGCGCTTACGCAAAAATTCTTCAACGGGGAATTGGGCCAATGGGGTGAAGCGCCTTTCTTCTGTGAGCCCTGGATCAACCGGGCCATCGTCCTCCAGCACCTGCATTCGCCGGCGATGTGGAGTATCTTCCAGCTACAGGATATCCTGGGCATGAGCGAAGGGTTCCGCCGGGAGAACCCCCACGACGAACGGATCAACGTCCCTGCCGACCCCCATCACTATTGGAGATATCGCATGCACCTGACGCTGGAAGAGCTGATAAAAGAAAAGCAGTTCAATGAGGAGCTGAAAAGCTATATCGCCGGCAGCGGGCGATAGATCGGGCTGGTGGGCCGGCCAATGGAGGATGTCTACCGTTTGGTGAACAAGGTCGAATACTGAAAGGCCCCCTGGCCGACACTCAGCTTCAGAAAATAATTCCCGCTCCCGAGATCTCCAATGGACAAGGATAGCCGGTTGACTCCCGCGGAAAAAAGCTGCTGGCAGTTCATTACCGGGGCGCCGGAGAGATCGAATACCTGCAGGGTCGCAGCGCCCGCGACGGGGCTGTTGACGACGAGGTTCAGCACCGTGCCGGCAGGGTTGGGAAATACCTTCATGTCGGAGGACCGGCTGCCCGTATTGGAAAGCAGCAGGGTGGTCGAGTAATGAGAGGTCCCATCCCGGTCCACCTGGCGTAACCGGTAGTAATTGCTCCCGTTCATGATCCCCTTGTCTTCGAAACGATAAGTGTGCGGCGAGGCCGAATTCATGCCCTGCACCCTTCCGATGGAATCGAAACGAAGGGCGTCCCCCGATCTTTCCACTGCAAAATATTGATCGCCCGTTTCATTTTCCGTGTCCCAGCTCAAGCGGCCGGCGCCCTCTTTCACTTCTCCTTCGAACCTCGTCATCTCCACGGCCAGGACAGCGGAGATCGTTACGGATTGTGTATAGGTAGCCATGGTGCAGCTGCCGTTGCCGATCGCCACACTCACCAGTTTAGCACCCATGCTGCTCCATTTGACGCCCAGGGGGTTTGCGCTCGTGGAAGTGGCAGGAGTGGCTCCGCCGGGAAAGCTCCAGCTATAGCTTACGCCGGAAGCCGGACTATTCGCGAGGGAAAAATTATTGGGGGCTGCTACAGCCGAGGTAGTGGGTCCCGTGATCCCGGGGGTATTACCGGCGGCGGGCGCTAATTCGATATCGCTCAGCACGATGCCGTAAGTGCCGAGATTGGTATTGTTGAGGAACTGGATGTTCAGTTTCTTATCACCGGAAGCGAGCGGCACGGCAAACGTGAAGGTTTGCAGCTGCAGGTTCCAACTTGTATTCGAATAGGTCTGGACCGTATTCACATAGTTGGTATTGGAATTCACACCCGTGACCTTTACCCGCATATCAGGGCTGGCGGGGGTAGGGGCCTGGGTCCTGCGGGTCGCATAGTAGGTGAACGTATACGTAAGACCGGGGAGGATGCAGACCTGTTGATTGATGCAACGCTCGACGTCTATCTCCGTCACGTAGATGCTGCCGCCGGGACCTCCATAGGCCGTCTGGGGATTCACTTCGATCGTGCAGCCGGTGCTCCAGCCGGTGGAAGAGCCGCCGGAAAAATTCGAGTTGGTGACGAGATTTTGTGAATAAGCAGGAAGAACGCCTGTTGTGGCAAACAGCAGCGCCAGTACAAAGAAGTAGGGTGTTGTGGTTTTCATACGAAGGGATTGGTAGATAAAGATATTATCCCAGATTCATATGTCAAGTTTCAAGGTATTGGCTCTCAAATTTTTACATAGAAACACCTAATTTTACGCCTTATGCACTGTACGTATCATTCTTATAACCTGGCCTTCCGGCATCCCTTTACCATTTCCAGTGGCACCAAGACCCACCAGCCTACTTTCGTAGTAGAGCTGGAATTCAGGGGATTGAAGGGATATGGAGAAGCCCCGGCTATCAGCTATTATCATATCCCCGTAGATAAAATGATCGCCGACCTGGAAGAAAAGAAGACCTTTATCGAAAAGTTCTCCTTTACGGATCCCGAGCGGTATTGGCATTACCTGCATCACCTGCTGCCGAAGAATTCCTTTCTCGTCTGTGCATTGGATATGGCGGCCTGGGACCTGA
>Ga0307517_10005887_pt1 | contig 18298 bp, 16 predicted proteins | sample 23_EM_MG_FD_194515 | JGI IMG/M metagenome (GOLD analysis project Ga0307517, IMG submission 194515) | Populus trichocarpa ectomycorrhiza microbial communities from riparian zone in the Pacific Northwest, United States - 23_EM | ecosystem: Host-associated > Plants > Roots > Unclassified | place... | reverse complement strand
AAAAGCTATTTAGAATATGATGACTCTTTGGTATGATAATCTAAGTTATTTATTCATTAAAAAAAAAAATCAGTTCTATCAATATCATGAATGTTTATTTCGCCATCCAATCGTAGAGGACAACTAGGTAGCTGCCCGCAATATAGGGTTGGAGGAAAAAAAATTGGAGGTATTTGGAGAATTCCTGACAATATTATTAATCGTGGTATATTATGTTGACTTTAGAACCTGTTTAATTTTTTGCTTATATTTTAAATTAAATTCTTTAGGAGCTATTTTTCTTCAAAGTCGACTCAAATTACCGGTAAAAACTATAGTTTGATTTTAAAAAAACTAAAATGATATTTAAAAAAATATATATTACAATGATATATTAGGTTGATTTAGATTGATGTGCTAAACTCGTAACTCGAGTCATAAACTCCATTAAGTTTAATATTTTTTTTAAAAAAATTATTTTTTATTTAATTATATGATTAAAAAAATTAATGCTCAAAAAATAAAGGATCAAAGTGCCAGAAAGTTTGTTTGAGCAACTAAAAAAATATATAAAAAATCCAATCACTATTTAAAAACAAAGATAATTTAATAAAAACAATTAATGAAAATAAATTAAAATAAAATCAAGTATTAATTGCCCAAGGTCATGTGCTCAGGCCTAGAAGCCTAGGCCCGTGCCTAGTTTTTTTTTCTCAAAAGTAGACAATGCATCATCCTCTTTTTTTTTTAATTAAATAGGTGATGGTTGCATGCAGTGACATGCAATTTGTCACCTTCTAGGTTGCTACCCCAAATTTGATCACCATTGTGGTGACCAAAAGATTGGATTAGAGTTTGTTGACCTAAAAATCTATCCTCAACCTATGTTCATCTAAAAACACTATAAACCACATACCAACCCTTTAACACCAAAAAATAAGTTAAAAAATAAAAATCAATCAAAAAAAAAATCCAAATGGAATCTAATCTATTTTCTCAAGCATGTTTATAGGAAGAAAGAATAACTTTTTTTTCTAAAATTTATCTTTTTTACCGAACTATACAATCATAAAAATAGACATGTGAAAGAAAGCCATTAAATAAAATTTAAGGGAAAAAAATCATGAAGGGGTGTAAAAAAAAGGTTTGCCAATATTATAAAAACAATATACCATAATCTTATTCAAAAACTAACTAAAAATTAAATGATATTTAATAATACAATATCCTTAATATATTTTTGATTGATTAATTTTGATGAAATTTAATTAAAATATAATGATTTTTTTTTAGAAAAAGCTATTAAGGCCCCAACAAAAAGAGATCAGGCGTGTGTGGGCCTATAATGCCAGACTCATTCTCTTGTCCATAATTTTCTTTTATTTTAAATAAGCATCATTTGCTTCAGAAAAACAAAGCAAATCGCATATCGTATGTAGTGGCAAGGCAGCGACTGTACATCGTTTCATTTGATAAAAAATCTATTTACAGCCATTTTTTTCATCTAAAAATACCAAAAACACACACACAAAAACCTCCCATATCTAACATCCAATCAACCTTTAATTAATTAAAAAAACATAAATTCATCCGATCAAATATAATTTTCAAGCCCTGATCTACTTTTTTCAACAAGATAAAAGTTAAAAAACATATCAACAAAACTCTTTTTATTAAATGAAACTCACTAACACTAAGATTATTTTTTTTTATTGATAAGTTGTAGTCAATTGATCACTTTTTTTTTTCTCCATTATATTTCAGCGACATTCTCTTTCATCTTCTCGTATCAAGTCGTGAAACATGAACAAAATAAAATTTTAAATTAAAAATAAAAATATCAAAACTAAAGGGGAAAAAAAAAAAACTTTGGAACCTAATTTTTTAAATCCACACCTCATGTACAAAAAGAAAAGAAGAAACACTGTTAAACCTATAGTGTTTTCTCTTGCAGGCGACATATGAGCAATTTTTGTTTTTTTCTTAATCCTAATTAATTAACAACACTTATTTTGTACCGAATTTATTTCTGTTTTAGAAAGAAATGAAAAAACTAATTAATAAAAGAAAAAAGAAAAGGAGAAGGAAAGGAAATGAAATGAAAACGAGCGTCGGTTGGCACGTATGGAAGGTCGACGTCACACGTGCAAATCCACTCCACTCTGATTGGCTGAGCTAAATGTTCCTCTTAATTCCGAGCATCTATTCCGCTTTCACTAAACACACACACACACACACACACACACACACACATCCCTTCTTTCTCTCTCCAGAAATCAACAAAAAAAAAACCTCTTTCTCTAACTCTACAATACAATCACACACATCTCCTAGAGAGAGAGCGAGAGAGCGAGAGAGGCGTTTTTTAGTTATCGGGTTTTATATATTTGTGTTTTGTTTTGTTTGCTTATGGTCTCACTTGACAGCTCACAGTCTACATTATTCTTCTTCTTCTTCTCATTATTATTCACCAGATCAAATCTAAGGTGTGCCTGTTTGTGTTTTTGCCACTTCAATTTTGTTCTACTTCACAAAATATCTTGTGGGTTCTTGTGTTTTTCCCATTTCAATTTAGGCCTCATAGCAAAGTTTTCATTTTTAGTGTTTTTAGCTGTGTAAAACGGTAATTAACAAACCTTTTTGGTCCAAAGCTTATAAACTAAGATAGTTACATAACAGTGTCTTGTTCCTAAGATCCTTCTATTCTTGAAATGGGATTGCTTTCAGGTTGTTTGAGCTGGATGGATGACACTCAATAAAGGAGCCAACTTTTGTTAAAGATTTGACCTGTTCAGCTTAAAACTTTGATGTCTGGTAAAGTTTGCGATTTTGAGGTCCACTTCTTTTTTTCGATTTTTTCATGGATTCATTGCTTAAAAGCTCGTTTCTTGTGTGTATAGTTATCCATAAAGATTGTTTTTTTTTTTTCCATGTTTTCTTGGCAGTTTGTTGCGAATTTTCTAGCTTATTACTTAACCTGTTTATGATGAAGTTCTACATTTTACTGATTTTTTTTATAGCCCATCAAAGAAAAGAAGTTTATTTCATTATGAGTGTGCATTTCAAATGGCAGTGCTGCTAGCAGAGAGAGATTAGGTTCTATTGCGCTGGGAGTTGTGGAAACTCTATCAGTGAACTGGTTGTGGATATAACTCTTCTTAAATGCTTTATCCATGTTTCTAGCATGTTCATGCGTGCTCCAGATGTCTGTGTTTTAGGCTAATGAATTTTGTTTGCAATGCAATTTGGTTGTTCTGTTTGCAGAGGCATGGTTTGTTCATTGCAGTTTTAATTGTTGCTCTCTCATATTTTTCAGGCAATCTTTTCCTTGTCTCTGCAGCTGCTATACGGCGTAATCAACCAGATAACCATATGTTACAAGCAAAGCATTCTGGAGCTTGGTCTATCAGATGATTTATAGCTGCTATATTATGCTTGATCAGTTCTGTCATGGCCATCTATCCAATGAGATGTCTAAGGCCCTGGCTTCTTTACATTCTACTGCTATATATTCTCATAAACAAAAGTGGAGCTATCAGTCCTGATGGTACGGTGGTATTTGGGATTATGCATATGTGCTATTTCAACTTAATCATAAGCTATGTCAAAGTAGCAAAGCTGCTACAAAGAAATCTATGGTCCAGTCCATTTACTTTGAAAGAAATACTTGGTTTTTTTATTTATTGTGAGTTATGAGTTGTCCAGTCTCGCATTTGAATTTCATTAATCTGAACACAAACCTGGCGTGATTTTTCTTTCATGTCAAGACTTGTTTTATGAAATGTGAAATTTAGTTTGATTAGAAATATAACGATGAGGGATGTTTGATGATTGTAAGCACCCTACAGGTGGACCACCAAGTTCTTCTGTGGATAGGGTGGAGTAGGTGTTTCTTCCCAACATCAATGTTTGAGTAGCCTGTAATTTTTCAAGAAACACGAACTTGCTTACCTTCTAGAATCATTTTGCCTTAGTTATGTTTGTTAGTGTCTATAGGAGTATGCATACTCAAGTGCACTTGTGATGTATTAGAATTTTGAAATTCATTTTTTTTGTTTTTGTAGGTGAAGCACTTTGGAGCTTCAGGAATGCAATTGTCAGCTCAGATGGTATTCTTCCTTTGTGGAGGCCAGAGGATGCTGATCCATGTAATTGGAGGGGAGTGACATGTGATCTGAAAACCAAGAGAGTAATATATTTGTGAGTTCACAAATGATATCCAAATCTCACACTTGTTTTCTCTTTTCTGCCCATCATCAGTTTGCTCCCTGTAAATAAGTATGGAGCTGTGGACCTTTAAATAGCCTACATGTTTTTTCTCTTCATTTGGGCATCTCTCTCTCTCTCTCTTATTTATTTATTTCACTCAAATCTGTTAGTTCAGAATGCAATATGAAGTGCATTCAACATTTTGTTGATTGTTTATCCATTATCTTCCAGGAGTCTGAAGAACCATAAATTAAGTGGACCCATATCACCTGACCTTGGGAAGTTAGCGCACTTGAAAATTCTGTATGTATTTTCAGGAATTTTTTATTTTTATTGAAAATTGTCTGTTGTTTTCTGTATTAAAGGCAAGGTGCTATTTTTCTTATATGTTTTAATATGAATGATGTGTTGCAGAGCTCTATACAACAACAGCTTCTATGGAACAATTCCTTCAGAGTTGGGAAATTGCACAGAGTTGCAGGGAATGTAAGTGCATCTAAATCTAATAATAATTTTTTTATCATCATCACTTCATGTTGTCCTACATTTTCTTTTTATCCTTTTGAATAATGCTGTTGCCATTCTACTGGTTGAATACAAGCAGAACGCACTAGTAGGACTGATTATTTATATTTTCCTTTGTATAATTTAGCATTACTGATGATGGACAACATGAATACAAGGATTTTTACTGAAAAGGATTTTCTCTCCCACAGAAAAAGCTTTGAGTTTCTGCTTTTGAATATAGTGATGATGATTGAAAATTACTCATTCAGAATGGAGTAAAGCATTCTGAACTTACTTTGCACCTTGTGAATTATATTTTAACTGCAACCAACCTTATATTTTGCCAGTGAAGAAAAGTTGCAAAAACCTACCAGATAAATGTCTGATGGCCCAGACGAGTAACACTATCTCTGGTCATAGAGGATTGCATACTGGGAACAAATTTTTTAACCCTTGCACATGGTCCAAGAGCCACCTCATAATCTAAACAATTAATTCAGCTTCTCTTAGAAGTTTGGAATTATAAACACTAGAGAGATCATGTTGGCATATTGCCTTTCATTTGAGTTTACAATTCAGGCATCTTAACAATGAAGGATTTCTTTTCATGTTGGTAACTATTTTCTGTAATGTGTAGCTTATGTAGCTCAGTTGCTGTTTTCCTGTAAATTGCTGCTACCCCATGACCCCATGGTGCCTAAATTTGTAGTTCTATTTCACTTTCACTTGCTAAAAAAAGAATGGGTGTTAGAAATTATGGCTTGTGCGATAACTACAGCATTTGCTCCCTCTTGTTTTTAGAAATTCATGATATATTTCCATTCAAATTAGGTTTAGAGTTGCCACCTTAAAATCTAATTTCAACATCTGTATGGGTGTCCTATCCGCACACATTTATAATTGGACTGGAAGTAAATTATTAATGTCTGTTCTCTACAGATTCTTGCAAGGCAACTACTTAAGTGGACCAATTCCAAGCGAAATGGGAAACCTAACTGCACTTCAAAATCTGTGAGTTGTTTTCCTCATGATAAATTTCAGTTGTATGCATGTTATTTTGTTTTCAACTTAAACAAATGTAGTTCCACAATCTTTTTCTATGAGTACTGAAACTCCTTTTGTCATATATGTATACCCATTAGTGACACATTACAAACCTTTTCCAAAAACAATTTAGATGTTATTCACCTGGGCTTGAGCAAGTTTCTCAAGGGATATGATAGGGTTGCTGTAGGCCTTCAATGCTCAATTTGTTGTGTCTATTGTAGAAATGTATACATCTCCACCAATTGGCTTCTTCCTACTGCAAGATAGATGAGGATTCAAGTTCCATGGTTAACACCAAATTACTTCTGTTTGTGTCTTTTCAGAAGTGAAAGGATCTATGCCACACCTTTATTGAAAAAGAATGAAAGTAATGACAAAATAAACACTGAAGCCTCCACTTAATTCTGAGCTATTGTATATGAGAAAAAGGTCTTTGAAGAATATTGACAGGCACTTGTGCTCACTAATGTGCTTTAAATGACAAATACTAGTTCTAGATGCGATCATCATGCTAGACAAATGAAACTGATTAGGTATTTCTACAGGGATATCTCAAGTAACTCTCTCAGCGGTTCAATCCCTGCATCTCTTGGAAGGTTAAATAAACTCGTAACTTTGTGAGTAGCCTCATTTGCTTTGAATTGAGTTATTTTTTATAGAATGATGTTACCATGAAATTGAAATTGATACATTTACATCTGATATTTATTATGATCACAATGTTAAATTGAAGCAATGTGTCGAACAATTTTCTGGTCGGGCCGATACCATCTGATGGTGTGCTCATCAACTTTGCAGATAACTCGTAAGTCCAACTTGCCCAATATGTGTTATATTTAATTGATTTTGCATCAGCCACTGTGATATAGTAACTCAGGTGTGCCTTGATGAGCGGCAGCTAAAATCAAATTCTACTATTTTACAAATTTACTCCTCAGAAGCCAAAGAAGATTCTTAATCAATAAACTGAAACATTATATCTTGTAGGTTCACTGGAAATCGTGATTTGTGTGGAAAGCAGATTGAAAGAACTTGCAAAGATGACAGTGGAGGGCCCAGAACTGATGGGCAGTCTCCTTCAGGTAATCTAGCAGTCTTATCACATATACAATTCTCCAATATTTCATTTTACCAGGTACAATGTCTGCCATGCTGGATGTAATACAGTATCAACATTTAGGATGATAATAGATTTACTACTTGTATTCTTACAGCATAACACATACTTAAAACTCCCACCGTTCTCATTACTAGAATCTGACTCCTGGAAGTAGTTGAAGTTACCATAGAAACTGAATTGAATTGTTAAGAGAGAACCTAATTTTTTAACAACACCGATCATTTCCTGATCTCATATACTTTATGGTTGCTTAAAACTATTCTTTGCTTGCAGGCCAAAATCAAGGAGGAAAGAAAAAATACTCTGGTGGATTGCTTATCAGCACTTCAGCAACCATTGGTGCACTGCTTCTTGTGGCACTAATGTGTTTTTGGGGATGCTTTCTATATAAGAAGTTTGGTAAAAATGGAAGTAACAGTATTGCAATGGATGTTAGTGGAGGTAATGTTCTCAACTTGAGTTATCTGTCCAAACTGTTTTTTAATTGGATAAACTTCTAATAAGTTCTTAAACTCAGCACCTCATGTTATTTTTCTTGTTGCGCCAGGTGCATCGATCGTAATGTTTCATGGGGACTTGCCGTACTCTTCAAAAGACATCATAAAAAAATTAGAGACTTTGACTGAGGAACATGTCATAGGCTCTGGAGGTTTTGGAACCGTGTACAAGCTTGAAATGGATGATGGCAGTATATTTGCCTTGAAGAGAATTGTAAAGATGGATGAGGGTTTTAATCGTTTCTTTGAGAGGGAGCTTGAAATTCTTGGAAGCATAAAACACCGCTACCTTGTTAATTTACGAGGTTATTGCAATTCTCCCACGTCAAAATTGTTGATATATGATTTCCTATCTGGTGGCAGCCTTGACGAAGCACTCCATGGTAAGATTTATGTTTTTGTTTTCATTTAGTTTAGATGTTAGGAAGGCCTAAAAGTTTGATGTGCGGACACTTTTTCATAAGACAATGTAGTGCCATCTATTTTCTGTTTTTTTTTTTTTTTTTTATTCGGATTGTTTTTTGAAAATAAAAAGAAATCCTACCCATTGGCATGAGCAGTGACAGAGATGCCTCCAGTCTAGAATGAAGTTTTGATTTTTATAACATTGGTTATAAATTTGCTATTTTTGTTGTGGACCTTCTCCTTTCATTTTTTTTTTTTTATTCTTAGCCTTTCATTGAGGCGTACCATTCTATCTATCAAGTTTCATGTTTACGGATTAAACAAGGAACATTACTTATTTTTCATTGATTGTACAGAAAGATCTGAGCAACTGGATTGGGATGCACGGCTGACCGTTATTTTGGGGGCAGCAAAAGGACTGGCCTACTTGCATCATGATTGTTCCCCTAGGATCATCCACCGTGACATAAAGTCAAGCAACATTTTGCTTGATGGCAACTTGGAGGCTCGAGTGACTGATTTTGGACTTGCCAAATTGTTAGGTGATGAAGAATCACATATTACTACAATTGTTGCTGGAACATTTGGTTATCTAGCTCCTGGTAAGCAATGCACATTTACTGGAATTTGTGCTACTGATTTGACCAAACTGGTTGGAATGGACATTTTAGAAATATGTTTCACTCACAAAGTCACACATACAACCTTAAGTTTTTTCCACTTAACTTGTAAATTGGGTTTTGAAAATGGCTTTACCTTTTTCTTAGGATATGCTATTTGCTCTGATGGAAAAAAAAAAAAAAAAAACTCCAGAATAGAAAGAGGAATATCTATGCTAAGTGCAATAAATGGAATACCCTTTTATATCTCTTTGACAAGGCTTGTTACCTGTACTATGGTTGAAGACTGTATCCTAATAGTATACCTTGACTTGCAATGTTTCACAGAAGATGTTTAGCGTCCAAGGTAGCTGTTAATCTCTTTAGGTTATGATTTAACGAGTTATGATGGTTCTTTGGCTGGCTGATCTCTGCATTTGTAATATCATGATTGCTTTCACATTATCATTCCATTATTATTTATGACGAGCCTGTCTGATTCCTTTGGCAGAATACATGCAAAGTGGCAGGGCAACTGAAAAGACTGATGTTTATAGTTTTGGGGTCCTGGTGCTTGAAGTGCTAAGTGGAAAGCGGCCAACAGATGCATCATACATCGAGAAGGGCCTGAATATTGTTGGTTGGGTATGTTTCTTGATGAAATTTGTCCCAGTTGGGCTAATCTCCTTTATTCTTCCTTGATGAATTTACCATTATTCTATGTCATGATATAAATTAAGAGGGGCTTTCACTATGAGTAAAAAATGTGACTAGAAGATGTTAATTGCATGTATATGATCTCTTTCTATGAACGGACTGGTCTCTAGTTTATATCTATTTCTTTCCATGATTGCCTAGTGGCACACATCTAATTCCACCGGGTAAAGCTTAAAGGAAATGTATGTGGAACTGTCATATTTAATGGAGTATACAAGCTGGTTTCTGACTATTTTTTCTGTCTTGCAGTTAAATTTTTTAATCACGGAGAATAGACCACGAGAAATTGTTGATCCTAACTGTGAGGGGGTGCAGGTAGAAAGCCTTGATGCCCTGCTTTCAGTTGCCACCCAATGTGTTTCTTCGAGCCCAGAGGATAGACCCACCATGCACAGGGTGGTTCAAGTACTTGAATCTGAGGTCATGACCCCATGCCCAAGTGACTTTTATGATTCCAACTCTGATTGAAACCCTTTTAGTGACAGTGAAGACATGTTTGAGTTCACATCCATTACTGCAGCTTCTGGAAAAAATAAAGAAGCAATGCACAAGCATGAAAGAGGGCTTAGAATCTGCAGCGGTTTTGTATCTTCATTTTATTCGTTCATTTTTTCTGCAGAAGTATCACAACTCACTAATAGAGGAACACACGATTTCATCTGGTTCTCTTGGTACCAAATTGATTACTCATCGGCTGGAATTTTCATGTCCTCATCTTGCATGGGTGTGCAAAAAGACTTGTCTCTATGACAATGGAGTTTCGACTTGTGGTATGGGCCATTTATTCATCAGAAGTTGTATTTCTATTTTTTAGCCCTCTCCTTTTCCCGTCTCATGTTGTAGTCCCCATCTTGCATTTGTTCACCCAAATTTCAAGTGTATATGAAATTTGTATAAAATTGAGAATATCATCTTGCCTTTGCAAAAAGGATTCATGTTTTCACCATTTTTGTAAAATATGTTTCATTGCAATAATAATCAGTCAGTTCCTTGGGTGAATTTAGCATTTCGCTAATCGCTATATCCACCATGCAAGACTTCACTCTTAATTGTTTTTATTTTTCCTGTCAATGCCTTCAATCTTAGTGCTGGTTTTTCCTCTTCCATTATCCTCTTATTTCTTAGAATCTGACAATGTCGCATGGACAATGGCTCCAAGAACTCACACCTAGTCAAAGATATCAGGTGGATGTACTTCAGCAATAAGATTCGTTCCCAGTTTCGGCTTACATTTGGCGAGCTCTTTTGGGACACCAATGTCGGAGGGAGTTGCACCAGGGATTACCTCCTGTTTGAAAGGCAGTGCTCTTGCAGCTTGTAAGCGGATCTCTATCCATTCATGGATTAGAGATGGATGGTCCTCTAGTTTGGCCCCCGATCTGATTAGTTTCAAGTCTCTTGGCAGCTGGGATTGCCTGCAAAATGAATAAACTTCTGAATAAGAGTATGCTACAGATTACAGCATGCTGCTGTCGTTCACAGTTGGTAAAGGGTCAATCACCATGGCCGGTCTTGATCTTCAATTGCATCACCAGGGCATAACAGGATCGTATATTATACTGCCATGGTCAATCCTTTTACAACAATTGATGGTTAAATTAAAGAATGACAAGATCTTTGAATTTGAATCCAAGGAACCCGGGAAAGTGAGTCGATTACACAAATGAATCAGAAAATACCCACAGATCAGCCCACAAGCTAGTTCCAGTGTTGGGGGAAACAACTGCAACGTTGGACATGCGCTTTGGCAATGGGAAGAACATCACTACCCCACCCCACAGCAACCCATGCTAAAGTGTTTTCAGATAGTAAATGCTGTCGAATAGTCGAACCTACATAGAGCCAATAAATCTGAATATTAGGAGTAATAGTTTTCAGGCCGCGACATTTCTTATATATAAAATCCAGCCTCCTACAGAAAAACCTTAAAGACAACGTAAACTAAGCCAACCCCTCATTTGCCTACAAACAATTGAAATATAAATGAAAATTTCAAATTGTTTCTTTCTTTCGTACGAAAGTAACAAACATCCCCTAATTTATTTTCCCCCTTTAATTATTTTTGTGATCTAAATTGGTATCAATCGAGATTTTTTTTCTTTAACACTTGAATAAAATGACTCTTTTTTCCTCACTCTTTTCTTTCAAATCACATACTAATAAATTTGTGGATGAAAACTAGAATGTGGAAAAACTGAAGGACCAAAAATTGATTATTTGAAAAGTAGAAAAACCGAAGTAAATTTTTTATTCTAATTTTAAAATTGCCACCTATTTTCTCAGTCATTTACACTTTAGTTTTTTGTTTCTAAATCTTTCCTTTTCTAAAAAAGTTTTTTTAAATTGGCCATTAGTTTGAGCTATAAGGATGAAATAAGAAAAGAAAAGAAAAGATAAATAAAAAAATTAAACATTATAGCAATCTATTGCATATGTTTTTACCACATGTTTTAGTGTTTTCTACTAGCTATGGAGCATGCTGGTACTAAAACCTTTGAACCGTCTCCTTTTTTATATTCAATCAAAATATTATTAAGCAAACATTTTATATTTATATTTAATCAATTAATTTAATTTAAAATCATCTCAATTTGCTTGAAGTGTCGAATTTTCTGGCTTTAACTGGATTACACAGAATAGAATGGTAAAAGCAGCAACTAAAATCTTTCTTGTTAAGCTTCGTCAATGGCTGAAAAAGTTCAAAAACTTGCAATTACTTGCTGGAATCTAGAGGATTGCTTAACCCAAACTGTAACTAATCACTACAGCATCTGCTTGAGAAAATAACACGACAAATTGAGAGGAAAAGAATAGCCAGGGCATTTTATTATCCAACAAAAATTACTGCGAGGGGAAAAGGTACACAACATTAAAAGCTGCTTATTGGCCTTATTTTCGTAAACACAATAAATAGAAAGATGCGAAAAAGAAAAGGAAGGCTAAGTTAGGAGAGCACAATCTCATCACACATACACTACCACGCCAGAAGGAACGGCATTCAATAACATACTGTAACCACTGGTGCATAGAATTGAACTATAATATAAACAAGACATATACAGCTTTTGTACATGAATAATTTGGATCAAGGAGTTGAGCTTTCTTCCATTATCTTGCTTGCAGGTGCTTTTTCATGTTTTTCTATGTAAGCAGAAGGAAACCATCCAGCCTTGCCTTTGCATTCTCCTTCTGACCACCCTGTCGGAGCCACCTTGTGATATTATCAGCAAAAGATTAGGAAAGGGGAGTTGGGGGGAAAAGGAAAAGGAAAAAGATTGAAGCTCGAGTTGCCTATTCTGAAACATATATTTGCAAACTCAAATGGCGTATTAAAAACACTCCCCCAGAGTCATTTACTAAAGACGAAGACAAGGACTTCTGATCTAAGGATATAACAATAAATATATTTGTTGTGTGTGTGTGATGGTGTTCAACAAAAAGATTAAGAATTCACAGATTTATAACAGACAAAACTGCCAACTGCAAGCACCACACCCATGCTCATACAGGCATTGGTGCACAATCATTTTACAGGCTGAGCTCTATGGTAAAGGAATATACAATACAACTATATATTTATGTGAATATGCATGCTTAATATAATTAATGCATGCATGCATGAGTAGGATTAATAATTCAAAATCATTTTCAAAGATGGCCTATAATGGAACAGTCTATAGGTCATCGGAGGCATTATCAGTAGAAAAAGTACCTTCCGGACCACAACAAAATCATCAATAAATAGACTTAACTCCCCTTCTGCTTGAGCATCAAATGGGTGTATAACCTGCAAAGAGTTAAAAAATAAAATGAAATGGAGACCAAAATAACAAAAAAAAGCAGTGAATCTTAAGAAAAGAAACATCTTTTGCACTGGTAGAAAATTCCATGACAGTAAACAACTACATGTGGATCCTTATTTAAGTAGTGTGGCATACAGTTGTAAACAAATAAATCAGTGAGATAAGAACATGCTTTCAAGGGTAACACCTTTGAATAACAGTTTGAAGAACAATTTTGCTCCACATAAAGAAATTCTTAATCTGACTATGATTGTTTAACATTCACGTAGCAGGTTTAATTAGTTTACTGACGCTCATGCATCTTTGTTACTTCCAGGTCTTTTTAGATATTAAATCTTAGGTTTTCCTTTTTCCTTAAGTTATCGTGTTTACTTCCAGCTCTTCAAGCATCCTCACTATTACTTAAGTAAATACAACTTTTATAACCCACAAACAAAATGGTGGCCATAATTAGAAAAAAAAACTCATGTACTTCCCATGATAAAGTTTGGCATAGTATCTCTTCAAACTCATGTACTTCCCACAAATAAAAAACTCATGTACATGCTAAGTTTTTCTCAAAGAAAAATATCACTAAAGTTGTATTTTAATGGGGAAAGATAACAGGTTATCTTTTGCTTATAAAAGAAACATGCACCTTCAAATCACAATATCATTTTGAAACAAAAACTTCTTAAAAAAAAAGAGCAAATAGTTGGAAAAGTAAGGTCCAAGTATCGACTTTTAACTTCCTTTTCATTTGACTACTAGTTCATGACTGCTTCCATCACCAACTGGCACTGACACCCTCACTGTGCACAATAAAAAGATCAGTGCCATTGTTTCCACCACCATTGACCCATTGCTACTGCCACTACCTATAGTATTGCAGCCAGTAGGCCTATCTTCTTCACTCCACTACTGCCAAAGTTTTCTTTCCTTTTCCAGCTCTTTTAAATTAAATAAATTAACTATTTACCAACATTAAATACAATTCTTTGTTGGTGTAGTTGACCAAACAAATTAATTATTGTCAACATAAAAAACAATTACTTGTTGGAGTAATGCAGTCGACCAGCAAACTGTTTGCATGGTACTGGACCCCTAGTGACATGCTATCCAATGAATATTTGGCCGTATATTTGATAGAGTTAAATATTTTAACTCTATCAAAAAAGAGTTGAAATTAAACTAATAACTTTATTTCAAGTACAAGGAACAGAAGGATGCTGCATCCACATTGGCAAATGAGATGATCAAGTAATCTTGCACATGCCATTACAAGGAATAAAGATATAGTGTGATAGTTTTAAGAGAAAAAAAGGAATCAAACATCATGACATGTACAGGTAGTTTTAAGCGAAAAACAAGAATCAAACATCACGAGCTGTGTAGGCACTTTCTCATATTTCAAGTCAAAAGCTGTGCAAGAGGAGATACGATGGAAGAAATCAAAGAGTGTTCTACAACATTTAATTATTTTTTTCTTTCTGGTGTGGCAGGGTTTGAGAGAAGAGGTGGGATATTCAAAGTGATCAAACATCTTACTTTTGCTATGTAAAGTGCATCCTTATGATTAGGGTGCATGTGATTTTCAGATCCATTTGAAGTGTTATTCTTGGGTTCAGGTGGGAGAATCACATCTCTCTGTGTGGTCGCCGACTGTAATGCAGACTCGTTTAATTGCTCCTCGAGAATCATCTACATCAATCATAAACATTTTGGAATTGCACCAGTCATAATCTATCTCAAACATAAAATTAGATTATAGTAAGGTAATGTTTTGAGCACTTGAAAAGTGAAGAAAGCATGCATGGAGTGATAAAGAGAATATGATTTTCAAAAAACTATAAGTGATATATGTGTGCACATGCACATAAACATGCCAGGTCCACGGTTGCAAAGAACAAACCTCTGCATGTAGCTTATCCAAAATAGTAAGAACGTGTTGATGATAACATCTCTCAGCATCTACCTGAAAAATGATTTGATTTTTTTTTTAGATCAATGTGCAGAAAAGAAATAACTTTTACCTAAACCAAATTTGATAAAACAGCACAAATTTTAAATACAGTAAACCCCTCTTAACTTTGCAATCGTGAAATTAAGCAAGATATTTATACCAGGAAAATGGGCGGGGAACTCTATCAGGACAAGAAAAATTTTGAAACGGTAAAAGGAAGGATACATGGCTAGCTACAAAGAGAGATATGCAGAAGCAAGTGCCAAATTGAATTTGCTGAAAAGGGAGATGAACCATAAGAATACCTTTGCCCAAATAGGCAAGGAGTACATGAGGTAACATCCCTCCCCAAACCCTCCAAACTTTCCTAATTCTTTATCCCATTTGACACCTATGTTGTCACATATCAACAAGAGAAAAGTACTGAACCAAAACGAACATGAACATGGATAAAATGTTTTTGGCTTTAGCTACGCCAGTCACATGAATGCTTCTTTAAGATTCTGTTGAATAACTATACTCCATTCACAACAGGTGTTTAGATGGTCAAAGTTGTCAACCACTATAGATCGTGGTCCCGGAAGCCGAAAGATCATCATAGGCAGAGAGAGTTGTGCACACAAATGCACCCATACACAGGGAAGAAAGAAGAAAAGCATGCAATACCATACTAAACAACCGCTGAGCAGTAATCTCTTGCTGTTGATTTTCAACTGAAGACATGGCAGCAGTTGCTTCTCTCCCAAGTGCCATCACTGTAGATTTAAGTTCAGTCAACCTTGCCTCTGCAGCTTGAAGCTTCATGCAACTCTCTGCAGATATTTCAGAATCCCTGGTTTTCGACCGCCGCCTCAATACTTCAGCTGCCTGCCAAGAACATATCACCATGAATCTACCACAATTCCTACAACTGTTACACCCATGAGACACCAAAGCTTACCTGGGCTTCAACCTCTTGACGGAGTTTGTCATAACGGTGAGTCAAGTGGCGAGCATCCTCCAAAGGAGCTCCAGTTATTAAAGCCCGAAGTGGCTTAGAAACCTAAATATTGAAATCCTGTAACACAATTAGGAACATAAAAGGAGATGGAAAAACCTTATTTTTTCTTAAATGACAGCTTACGCTAAAAATCCCAAGATACCCATCATTAATTCTTGGCAATATACATGTAGGGCTTAAAAGCTAATAATAACAATAATCTCGTTTCTATCATATCAATTTGTCTATCTTACAATTTTTTTCTTCATGCTTTCATTTAACACGCTTGATGAAATAACAATTGGATGGTCACTTATACAATGCAGAGTAACTAATTCTAGGCAGGAACTACAATTACTTATGACATCTGAACTTGGCAGAAAAATTCAAAAGAAGCAATGATCTCTGAATATATAATAAATGGAACACATTTACATTAGCATGAATATATGCTTAAGCATTCCTAAACTACCACTATTCAGTTTGCATTGAGATTATTCCTAACTGGCAGTAAAATTACCTGATCATTAAGAACCCCAAGCAAAATTTCCTTCTCATTTTCCATCAAATTATGCGAGGCACCAAACTGAAGAACAGTCCTTGCGACATAATTATTCTCGCTCTGGTTCTCAGCTCCGTATTTACAACACTCATCAGCCAACTTTCGCACTAAGAAAATCCCGAAGCCAAAAATCTCACATATCAACCTCAAAGAAAACAAATCATAACAAGGTAGTCACAAAGCAAAATCCATACTCACATATTTCCATTTGCTTCGAACTTATAGATACAAAACCTTCAGCACCGCGAACAATATTCTTCTGAAAATGCTGGTATTTTAAAGTGAAATAAAACACCAAAAAAAATCAAAATTTTGCCTCAATAAAAAAAGGAAAACCAAACCAAATCAAATCAAATAAATAACTGCACCTTGGCAGCTCTGGTTGAATTGTAGAGATTTTGAAGATGCTGGTAGCATTGTAATTCTGCTTCGTCAACAATAATTCCTTCATTACTAAAATGTCCCAAATGCTTCAACACTGCCTGCAAACAAACAAACAAACACAAAATTTGAAAATAATAATAAAAAAAGAACAGCAAAAGAGAATCTGAACTGAAATTAATTACCTGTTGCTGCTTTGCAACTTGCTCTCTAAGCCTGGTAGCTTGCTTTTTTATGGCTTCCATGTAAATGAAAAACTATCAACTACTCACTGTACAACTTCTATTCTGTGCAGTTAAAACAGTTACAAAACCAAACTTTGTTAGAGAGAAGATTTAGATCGCCAGAGGCTGCTCAAATCGAGGAGGCGATTAAGCAAGAAAGTGAGTTTTTTGCGGAAAGAGAATTTTGATTTGTTTGTAGTTAGCTTTACAGGCAACACGGAAAGGGAAAGGGAAAGGTGAGGACAGATAAATGGGGGAAAGTGGAAACTGTCTGTCGGGTACGAATTTAGAATTAAATGTGTTTTGTTCCTACAGCAAGTAAAAAAAAAATTAAGTTTATTTTTTTAAAAAATATAATGTAAAAATCATCACAATGTAAAACACATACTTCAAATTTTTACCCGTTTTGACTTGGGTCGGTTAGGAGGAGAACATTCACGTGCTGGCTGCTCCGCTGATCGGGTGGTTCTTTGACGCGGTAGAAAATGTGAAGAGGCGGAAAATGAAGTTTTCAAAGGAGAAATATTAAACGAACAATTTCTAGAAATGGTGATTTAGTTTTCTTGCTATTGGATACTAATTACATGTCTGCTGTATTGTGGGTTTGATTAAATTTTTTTAACATGATAGAAAAATTTAGATCAGAAAATTATTTAATAATATTATTAAATTTAATATAATAAATTAATTTTATGTGACTTTTTTTATAATTTAAATTTAAAATTAAAATTATGTGAAAATTATAATGATATGTCCAAGAACGGATCAGTGTAAAGAACTGCCTGGGCAGATTTTTTTTAAAATAAAACTTTAGGTTAGAGGAGGGTTTGGGACCAAGTCGTAATTGTGGAAAATTTGAGCCGAGAGTGTAATAAGTAAAATAAAGGTAATTAAATAAATGCCTTCCTCTGCAAAACCATTAAGAGCTTGTTTGACAGTGTAATTATGAATACTTTTTAAATAATTTTTTATGTTAAAATATATGTTAATAATATTTTTTTATTTTTTAAAAATTATTTTTGACATCAGCACATCAAAACGATATAAAACGTATAAATCATATTAAATTTTAGCAAAAAACAAATTTCAATTTTTTTGGGAATGTAGGTTGAAACGCGTTTCCAAACGTGCTCTAAGTCCAGCCTAGGTGTGAAAGGGTTTTTTTATTTAATTAAATAATAATAAAAATAAATAATTACAGAAAAATTTAAATAAAATTAAAAAAATAATCATGTAGGGTTGTAAGAAAAAAACAATTCATGCTAATATGAGAAAAATTCTATAATTTTATTTGAAAATCAAATAAAAATTAAACAATATTTTATTA
>Ga0307517_10005886_pt1 | contig 18300 bp, 22 predicted proteins | sample 23_EM_MG_FD_194515 | JGI IMG/M metagenome (GOLD analysis project Ga0307517, IMG submission 194515) | Populus trichocarpa ectomycorrhiza microbial communities from riparian zone in the Pacific Northwest, United States - 23_EM | ecosystem: Host-associated > Plants > Roots > Unclassified | place... | reverse complement strand
CCGAAGGATTACAACGTCAGCTGTATCATGACGTTGCCTGTGCGACAGAGGAAGGGGTGGGGGAACCTGTTGATTGATTTCAGTAAGTTATATGCGCGTTCGCTACTCGGGTCGGGGTGTGTGTTAATCGGGTGCATTTCTGTAGGTTATCTCTTATCAAAGAAAGAGGGCAGAACTGGGTCACCGGAAAAACCGTTGTCTGCGTTGGGTGCGCTGGGGTACAAGAACTACTGGACGCTATCCTTGATGAGATGTCTCTCTACTGCTTCGCCCGGCATGCGGTTGGAAGGTAGCTATCGGGTTTTCTAATTATATCTCCCCGAACTACAGCTCTGATCGTCTAATTTTAGACATCAGCATCGCGACGTCCATGACCACCGAGGACATCTGCTTGGTCCTAAATCAACAAGGCATGATCCAGAACAAACGCGATAGCACCCCTTTCTCGCCTTCCATGAAGCCATCCCCTGGCCAATCAATTCGGTTCGTGCGCGGACGGAAAAACGGGACTGCACGAAAGCACCTCCAGCGGAGACAAACTGACGACGACTTTTCTCGAGGCCCGTTCGTCCCACCGAGGGAGTACGAGATCGTTTGGGATCCAGAAGTTGTGAAGGCGTACGTGGACAAGTGGAACGAGAAGGGCTATCTGACGCTGAAACCGGAGAAGCTGAAGTGGAGTCCGTTCATCCTACAGAGGACCACGAAACCGATTGCAAACGCCCCGCTTACCGCTGTGGATCATGGTACTGAGGTCAAGATCGTAGACGTGACGATAAAGGACGAGGATGGCAAGTCGCGGTCGGGGTTAGTGGCGGTCGAGAGGCCTCACACGCCCTCGGTGTCTACGAGGGATGACGAAGGCTCGGTCGCTTCATCTCTGAACGCCCGAGACCAGGCGATGTCACCCGCGTCTACGTCGAGGTTAAAAGCGCAGGTTGAACAAGATCACAAACTCGCATTGAAACTCGCTAACACTACTACACCTTCGACACGTCGAACGAGGTTACGGAGTCGGGAAACTTCCACGCCTCGTGTCGATCATACACCTGTTCCGGAGACTCCAACGACTCGATCACGGAGGACAAACGGGAGACAGACTTCTAATGGCACTTCAGGAATGTTGAACCTGAGGTCACCCTCTGTCACTTCGAGCGTTACACGGCTGAGGGATCGAGAGAAGCGATCGCGTTCTGGATCAGCTGCAAGATCCACAATTACCCGGTCTCGGAGCGCCTTGAAGACCCCTTCGATCGCGGACGTTGAGGATGGTGATGCAGACGGGGAAGGGGACGACTACATAGACGCGGAGGGCGATGAGGATGGCGATGGGAACTACGTGGACGTGGATATAGACGTGGATGAAGATGAGAAGTTGGCGATGAGGCTCGCGGAGGAAGAAGCAAAGAAAGTGCCGATGAAGAGGTTGAGGTCAAGATCTGGAACTGGTTCAGTTTACCAGGATTCAGACTTCGTTCGGCCAGCCCACCTTGATGACGATGTATTGGCGACTTCGGGACCAGGGATCAAGAGGTCCGACTCAAGCCGGTCGCTGACGCGGAAGAAACGGATGAGGATTGACTCTTCCCCCATCATGGAGGACTCGTTGACGTTTCCGCCTGAGGAAGCGAAACACTCCTCCCCTGCTCCTGCTCTGGTCATTCCTGTGACCGTCGAACAGTGTGCCGTTCCGGTGAACGGTTCCGGAATCAACGGGATGCACTCGGATTACATGACCATCAAGGCAGATTCGCCCCAAACGCTCAAGATGGAGAGGATCCCGGAGGCTGACCTGGACGTCGTGGCGTCTTTGACGGCGCTCAAGAACGGTGGGAGGTTCCCTGACGTACCAAGCCCTATCAAAGATCCGACCGCGACTCTCGCTATCGTCACATCGATTCCCGCTAACCCAGATCCCACGAATCAAATGTTGGACCAAATCCATGATATCGAGGCCATCGACGACCGTGGTTTCAGCGGCAATCTTTCGTATCCCCTCGGCCCGAGGATGGAGGAAGAGGAGGATGAGTATGGTGATCTTGACGCCGAGGGTGAGCTGGATGACGAAGAGGGTATCGACATTGAGGCTGTATTGTAACTTAGTAATTACTTTTTATTGCAAATATCCTATATGGCGCATCACCTATTCGCTTCGATCTGAGGCTCCCTTTCTCTGCTTTGGAGTTTTTCTTTGTTTTTTGCTACTCCTGTTGTATTCTCGGGTTGTGTGTCGTGTATGAGTGTATTTTGTCCACCTCTGCCGTTTTTACGCTGTTATCGTGTCATATCGTGCGCATTGTGAGTGGTGGGCATCGTGAGATTGTACACGAGGGGTATGGCTGACCACGGGACGAGAAGGTGGAATCGTGATGAATCCGGAGCACCGTCCCCACTAACCGATCCCCCACAATAGTAAGCAACACTCAACGACCTTCCACAGCTCCATCCGTCGTTAGCCCGATGCCACGGATAAGCCCTTAGCCCGAGTTTATCGGTGTTGGGGCAGGTTTACTCTTTGTTTGTTCCCTTCGGAACGCCGATCCCCTTGTTTCCGTCCATCAGACTCAGTTGTGATCATGTTACTAACGATGGGCAGAACCGCCGATCAATAGCACGGTTATGGCCATGGACCCCTACCAGGAGCGGGGCGTTAACCGTTGTGGCGTTAGATTCAGTGTTCAGTGTAGTAGGTCGGACCACCCTAAGATATTCCAAAACCTAGTCTTTGATAACGTAGTCCCGAGGGCAAGCGAAATAAAGGGATCAGACCGCGAGGCTAGGCAAGGATGGTTAGACTTGCAGCTAGAACTGCGATCGACGTAATATGGTGGGCCGCATGCGGGAGGGTGTGTGGCCGTTCGTTTAGATCCTTCGAGGGGGATAGAGTTTGTGGAACCAGGGACGGAACTATTTTTGTTTAGGGTTCGAGAGAGAAACTGATAGCGGAGACGCTATATCAGGAGGACTGATATGTTGATTACACCAGTGCGAACTATCATACTCGAACTGGTCAAACAAAAAGAACAAACAGATAAGGCAGCGGGTGCTGAGGGAAAGGCATTCACAACGTCCACATGGTGTGATTTAATTTACACTCACGACAAATCAACAGACTCCTACTTGTACCGACCAGCCAAACAACGCACGAGCACGTCAAACGACTTAATTAGGAACGGCGAGAGCGCAAGGGAACGATGCGCGTTTTCTTGACTTCGTCATGGGTGGGACCGAAATAACGGACAGTTTTGAAACTCCATTCTAGGTTACCGATAACCCAATCTTCAAGCGCGCGGATGTAGCGTGCTACGTCGGCGTCAACGCTAGCCCCCCAACTGGGTAAGCGCTTCTTGGAGTCGTTGAGGTCCTTCATCAGTTTAGCGGAGTGCTCGCCCACAGCGTTTGCGGCTTGCTGCAGAGAAATTCCTTTCGCCTCCATCAAGACAGTAAGAATGTTGTTTCCGCGATGGCCCTTGGACTGTTCCATGTTGTAACTGTATAAATCCTAGCGATAGTGGAATAAGCATCGAGATTTCAATGCGCCAAACAAGGTCCACCCACGTTTGCCCAACAGACCAAGTCACAGGCGGCAAAGTAGACAGCCATGAAAGCGGAATCTTGGAACACCTCGTCGGGAAGATCCATATCGAGGGCGTACATTGCCAGCATGAAACAGAGTCGAACGGCACTGTTTTCCCTCCGGAGAGTCTCGTATTGTTTCATGTCGAGGACCTCGTCTCGTTCGCGGTACTCCGCTTCTTTGGAGATAGCTTCAATGTAGTCTTCGCAGTGTTCCAAGAAGCGCCTCCCACAGTTCACCCCAGCAGTGCGCATGAAACGTGCTCTGAACCTGAGATAACCGAGTTACGTTAGCACCGATGTGATTTCAACATGTAGCGGGGGAATGGAAGGGGCGCACTCTCTCGTCATCTGTGCCAATTTAGACCCATCGTCCCAGGCTGGATCCCTCATGACGTTGAGGAAGACCATCCCAGTTTGGCGAGCATCTTTGCCGTTCTGGTCGTCGCTCACTTCGTCGACGACGAAGAGGAGATTAACAAAGTCGCAGGCGGTCCGGAACTGCTCGTATCCCGCGTATGGATAGGTGTGGGAGACTAGTAGCTCGTTGCTACCGGTAAGGAAGAACGTAAGCTTTTCCCCGTGGAACATATTGAAGCCGTTGACCCAGGCACGGGATTCGGCGGCAGCGGCTTCGTAGTGCGGACTGGTGGAACCCTCGATCGGGCAGATAGAAAGGAGATCGGGGAGAACTATTTTGCTAGGCATTGGCATCGTTGAGAGAGAGGTGGGCGTATGATGAATGCGAACAGAAACTCGAGACGATTCTGCTGCCCGAAACCACAGATGCAACCAGCTTTATACCCTCGAGTTTGAGGATTCCAACATCCTGAGCCGACTCGGGGCCCACTATATGTGGAAAGGTTCCCCTGCCTTTTTTTGAAGCCAATTTTCGCTTACCCTTGAAGATCCTTTGTGGCGCTTCAACAGAGCAGACCACAGTCATAGGCAAGACCAGAAGAACAAGAAACTGGCGCGGTTGATAATCAAGGAAGAAAGTCCGGGAAATCCGTGGAAGTACGCTGGCGGCGATTACAACGTCGTCCGTTGCCAGGTGTCTCATCTGGGAGAATACACCTCAGGATATTTCCAAAGGTTAATCGTTTACAAGGAGGTACGGTCCGCCGATCCATTACAAGGGTTGTTTATACGCCCAGTTGTCTCCGGTTCTTCCGAGCGTTTTCTACTCGAGGGGTTGGGGTGATCGCGAGAGATTCGCCGGATTTGCAGCAGTCGTGGGACACAGTGTGGCGTTCGGCATTCCCCGTCCTGATCACACCTCGACGTGGGTTCTCAAATGTTTCTATACCACTAACTCCCGGCGTACAAAACCTGACGACGTTCTTGCCGTAATTGGCGCCGTGATATTCAACGATTTGTGTCGTAATTGCTGGGTCTTCCCTTTCGACTATCTGGGGACACACAAGTCAGACAATAACAAGGGATCAGCACTACTGGCGTCGGTCCCTCGTATCCGAACGCTCTTACGCTATCGGGGGACCTTCTCTACATGTATTGATTCCCGGCAAACAATATCCTGATTACTATCCGGAGACGCCTGCGTCGTCAGGCTTTGTCCATTCATAGGTTATATCCACTGGCCTGGTTCCCCGCACCATCCACGCGCATCCACCCCTTTGTTCTCGCGCACCTAGACTCTCAGATAGATACCGATGGTCGGGCAGACGTCACCTTCGTCCCATGGTCCCAATCACTTTGTTTTTCATACCAGTTCCGATACGGTAAAGGCGGCTGGACTCACGTTACCCACATCGCGATTCTCAACACACTGCGGCAGCCGGTGTTGGCAGAAAGTAAACAGGTGCAAAGCCCATCCCTCATCAAAAGAATACCCTATTGACAGGTCTATTTTGATTATGCACATTCTGTTGTCGTAAGTGAATTACAGGGATACAGGGGGGGCCGAGTGGCGGACATGACACCCTTGATAGTCCAGCACGTATCGCGGAGCGCCCCCGTGAACCAGTAAAACCAGAAATACGCGCGACGCACAGTGCTTAACCGGTGGATATCCTGCCAGACATTACCTTTGCCACAAGGATACGGTCGCTCGCCAACATGATCCTGAAGCTTTCCCGGATTATCACTGTGAAATGACTTCATACGTAAACATGCTAGCCCCAATGCCTGGGCGTGGAGAATCATGTGAGGCCGTTAGGAAAAATTCTGGGACGTTACCAAACCTAGGTCATTCAGCCCGTGCCCATGGCAAGCTCACGTTCATTCCATTTCCGAGAAGGGGCGCATACCAAGGATAATAGGTAAGACCGCTGCCGATTTTATCTGATCCCAGGTATCCCCCGTAACAAGTAATAGGTTCAACGCAGAACTTCCGATTTTTCGAGATGCCGACCACTGATATTTGGGCTTGATTGGTATGGAGTACGCGCCTGCTTTCGAGCTTTGACCTGCATCAGGCAATCCCCTGGATCGCCTGCCCCCTTTTTGAATGACCCTTCGCTCAGTTGCACCGACTCGGGAAGCACTAATCCATTTGCTCCGAAGTCGCATTGAAAGAAACCTGTGATAGTGGTCTCGGTATTGTGGGCAGGTCGAACACAGTCTCGGTTAACCCCGAAAGGTTCCAATGGAAGAAATCAGTCGTGAAACCGGGAAAACGGAAAGGATTACATAGTTTGTTTGTCAGATGCGAACGTCCAGGGTGGGCGTGTTGGACGGCCTTGCACCGTTTCGCCACCGGATCTGTAGGTCGGCCATTTTGAGCCGGCCAAACGCTGGTGAGTTTTACCAATTCTTACGTCCGTCGATTGATCGTGGCTTTCCCGATTTTGACAAAACGAGGGCGAAAATATACAGACCACACCTACAAACAAACGCGGGCGGTATGGATCACACAACGGAATTATGTTCTTGATCCTTGATCGCTGTCCGGTTCACGACAACCACGCCTAAGGCCCGGAAATGACCCTTCCGCCCTGCCAGCAGACGTCCACATGCCTCACTTCATCGGCCGACCACCGCCTCAACGTCCGTAAGCTTTATTTCTGCCAGTCACTTGCAGTATGCAGGTGGAGCTGATAGGGCCACGGGTGACGCCCGTGTAACCACTCTCTGCCTGGTACAAAACCAGTGCGCTTCGGCGCAAGCACCCGGTCAGCGACCTTTTTGTGAGCCAAAACGCGGAGAGCCACATACCCACCTTTCCTGGCGTTAGTTCGGAATTCGTGAGGTAAGTGTTTTACAAAAAAACTGTTTTTTTCTTTTACTCAGACCGAGCGGTCCAGCTCGTTGCCACGATGCTTTCATTTCATTCCTATTGTATCTGGAACGCATCGGTTAGTCTCAAGGCGGGAACAAATTCAACCGTCCAATATGGAAAGTGTAGGTCCGGGCGGCTGGCTGTTATAAGGCGATTCACAGGTCACATTAGGACCCCCCAGTACCCTGCTCCCCTCCCTGCGTCCCCAGCATCCCCTACACAGTCCCCGGCGACCATGCAGCAGTTTACCCTTCCAGATCTTCATTCTATGTGCCCTTTGAAGGACGCAACCAACCCCCACCACAAACCTGCCGCCGCAGAATCCCGCGCTTGGATCAACAGCTTCAAAGTGTTCAGTGATGAAAAGCGTGCCGAGTTTATCGCGGGCAGCAACGAACTCCTGGTCTCCCATGCCTATCCGTTTGCTCCGTACGAGCGTTTCCGAGTCTGCTGCGACTTCATCAACACCCTGTTCGTCGTCGATGAGATAAGCGATGTACAAAACGGCAAAGACGCTCTTACCACGGGCATGATTTACCTCAACGTCCTTAACGATCCAACTTGGGACGACGGGTCTAAGCTCGCTCAAATCACCAGAGAGTCGGTGTTTCATACCCTTCATCTCCACTCATATTAATAACCTGTCCCCTTCTAGGTTTAGAGCCCGGCTGTACAAACACGCTAAGCCCAATTGCCAGCGCCGGTTCTACCAGACTTGCGCCGATTATGTCGACGCTGTTGGAAAGGAGGCCGAGTACAGGGTACAAGGCAAGGTCCTCGACCTTGCCTCGTACGAGAAACTTCGACGGGACAACAGCGCAGTTTACGCTTGCTTTGCCCTGTTCGAATACGGTCTGGACATCGATCTCCCCGACGAGGTGGCCGAACACCCGACGTTCAAGAATCTTCAGGACTGGGGCTGTGATCTCGTGTGTTGGGCCAACGTGAGTCTCCGCTGTCCCGACTCTGTCTCTGGCTTGCCTATTGATCCCCTACCTTTCCAGGATATCTACAGCTACGACGTAGAGCAATCAAAAGGTCTGGAGGGGAACAACATCCTGACGGTGTTGATGGAGGCGAATGGTTTCAACCTCCAGGAGGCGGCTGACCGCGCTGGTGTGCTTTTCGGCGATCTCGTGAGCCGTTTCATCGCGGAGAGAAAGAAGCTGCCGTCCTGGGGACCAGATCTCGACCGAGACGTCAGCCGTTACGTCGACGCCATCGGCCATTGGGTTGTTGGAAACCTCTGTTGGAGTTTCGAAACTCCACGTTACTTTGGGCCCTCCCTTGAGGACGTAAAGCGAACACGGATTGTGAAGCTGCGTCCACGCAAGACCGAAACAAAACCCGACGATATCGTCCTCTACGAAAAACCCACGAGAAACCTTTCACGTTCCCCATTCAGCGTTCGTTCGGTCCAGGCGTCAATGTCGTACCTGGTCATCTGCACATTATTCCTCGTGTACCTCTATCATGCTCCTCGGTTCGAACCACTGTAAGATATCACCGCAGCCGTTCATCGCATCAGCTTTCACCACTCCATGTAATTATGTACGGTATGCGCCCATGCTATGTTTGTTGTACTTTCTCCACATGTTGTACCCATGTATAATCCCGTTCGAATACAAAACTAGTAGCTTTTACGTCTCAATACATCGCGGACCGCGTGGACCGCAACCCCGGGGTGCTTTGGGAGGGGCCACCGAACTGTGATGCTTTACCCAGTCTATTAACCAACGTGTACGGGGCGCAACGATCACCACGCAGCAACATCAAGGCGACGGGGAAGGGTGGGAGGTAGGAGAACCCGCGCCATGAGTTCTGTGGTCGCGAGATTGCCAGAGATTGCATGGATCCGAGAGGAGATGTACACCATTCAATTCGCCCACCCGAGAGAAAACGCGGCCCCATCTTTTTTGTTGTGAGCGACCAGAGAGGGTGTTAAGTCCAACCCTTTGCGTGGGCACAAATCCCAGTGGCGTAGATACGGTTTCAATTCGAAGCTACGGAAGGCTAAAACAAAGAACAATCGCCACCCATACGCCACAGTCGGGGGGGGGAGAGAAGGGCGGATGGACTGGGGATGCCAATTCAGTTTGGGCTGAATGGATGCGGGAATTGGTCTGTGGGCTTCCAGGGCAGGTACTTTTCGCTCGTGTGGGTTATGGGTTGTAGGGAGAAGAGACTTTGCCGAGAAGGGTTGAGCGTCACCGCGGTCACTGGTAACCTTCAATTTGAGGGGCATTTCCAAAGTTGGGTTATCAACGATCACCCCTGGCGGAACTCTTGCATCGTGGCGTGCACGCCGCCTCCGGATATCACAATGAGGGCACCTTTCGCAGAAACGTGGTCAGGGTTGCAGTGACGTGAGCGTCTTGATAAGCATCGGTCATTGGCCTTCGATGGACTACTGATAACGAGAATGGGTCCCAAACGCCGAAGGTATCATGTGGACCCTTTCACCATCGAGCCCTTGACGTGGCGAAAGATGTGTGATGGTTGAAATTGGTGCCAGGGATGAAAAAAATGTTGTGACAAAAGGAGAGTTGAATATGCAATTAGGTGGGGTTGTATGCTAGTGTGAGACATTAAAAGCGATGGATAGATGTATAAGCGTTCGGAGGGGTGGAATACCCGGGGCAGGGAGTGAAAACCAAGAAACGTTCGTACCAAGAAACGTTCACACCAAGAAAAATAATTCCTCGGCGGAGGCAGATCACTGAGTTCGGCACTCGGATTCATCTTCATCGTCATCTTCGTCTTCCCACTCGTCTTCGTCGCCGTGATCAAAGAAGTCGGAAGATGTGGGGAACGACCGCCCGCGAGCGTCCGCGATGTCACTGAGTTCGAATTGCGCCTCATCAACCACAGCGGGTCTCGGCTCGACGTCTACACGCTTTGGTGGCAAAAGGTTCTCCAGTTGCTAGAGGGGGTTATGTAAGCGAGAATATGACTAGAATATCGTGGGACGCACACTCTGGTCTACCGTCCTCAGCCATTCCTCTCCAGGCATATCAATCTTGAACACAATGTACAGGTCGCCTTTTGCGTCTGGATGTTTGTAGGCTGGCATGCCCTCGCCTTTGGCGACGATGGACTCTCCAGGCTTGATGATCTTTCCCGGAGGGCTACTTACGTGAATACCCCTTCCATCGAGATGCGTCACTAGGATTCGAGAGAAGCCGAAGAGAGCTTCTGAGAGGGTAATGTGGACAGAAGTCAGGAGGTCGTTCCCAGATCGCTGGAACGAATCGTGTGGGGTTTGTTTGAGGACAAAGACCACATCCCCGGGAGGAATTCCGGGTTCCTCATCACCTGCACCGGGAAGGACGATCCTCTGTTGGTTCGCCATGCCTCTCTCGATGGGTAGTTCTTGTCGCGTCTTTTCTTTGACAGTTTTGGCGCCCTTGCACTTCTTACACCTGCGTGTCTACGAATCGGTCACTAATAAAAACACCTTTGAACGCGCCTCACCTGTCTTTTTCGCGGAGTTTCTCGCCCTGGCCTTCGCATTCAGTACACATAGCCCTCGAAGTGCCGATTTGGTTCCTCCCAACCTATGATGGGTTTGTTCGATGATCCCGATAAATACGAAAAGTGAACGGTGGAATTACCTGCGAATGAACAAAAGTCCACCCCTTTCCTTCGCACTTGACACACTTCTTGGGTTTGGCGCTTCCCTTAGCTCCAGAACTGAGGAGGAGCATCAACACCATCCATGCACGAAAGAGACGGGAACTAACCCAGAGCACACGGAACAAAGGGCGTCCTTTTCAAGATTCATTTTTACCGATTTCCCATTGTAGAGGTCCTCGAGGGTAACCTCGTATGGAATGACGGAATCTTGACCCTTCTTCCGCCTCGGGGCTCCAAACCCACCGTGACCAAAGTCAAATCCGAAGGAGAAACCACCCCCAAACATTTCAAAGATATCGTTTGGATCCACACCGCCACCACCCCCGCCGCCCGCGAGACCTTCCATTCCAAACTGATCGTACAATCCTTTTGTTTCCGACTGGCTCAATATCTCGTATCTGGACCAGAATTAGCTGGGTGTTTCGGGGAATGGAAGTGATTCCTGTGACTAACGCTGCGGCCATCTCCTGGAACCGCGCGGCGGCTCCTGGGTCATCTCTGTTCTGAACGAGACCATTAGCATCTTTCCCCATTCAGTTGGTGTAGATTCCCGGCTGACCTTGTCCTTCGAAAAGGAGCGCGAGAGTTAGGTTTAGTTCGTTTGCAGACGCGGTAAACTCACAGGATGATGTTCTTTGGCCTGGGTGATGTGATCAGCACCAACCATGTAGCACGCGTACACTGACCAGCAGACGCACCTTTTTGCGATATGCCTTCTTGATTTCGTCTACGTAGATGTCACTCTCTCCGCAACACAAAACATGACGGAATCATACCTTCTGATGCGTTCGGAGGCACGCCAAGTAAGTCGTAAAGTTCCGTCTCAACCGGCACTACTCCAACCCGTCAGCTAGCTGAGATAACTTCCAATAGGCGTTCCGTACTTTGTAGTGAGTAGATGAAGAAGACTCGTCAGGAAAGAGGGATCGTCAGCGGAGGGCGGGTGGTGGCGTGGACGGAAGCCACGATGAAAGAGCCGACGCGGCATTCCAACTCATTTCGTATAAGTCACCGTGACGCGCAACGGATCAGCCGAAGACTTCCCGTAACGGTGGTTTACGCGCTCTAGTACCCGTTCCAATCCAACGGAGAATTTGGGGAACTTGGTCCCACGTAGCGAGCACCGCCGAGCGGATTCACCCCGGAAGGGACACGCACCAAGGTTGTGGGCGGAATGGTCGTGTTTTCGCGGTTTGGGATCGTTCTCCGGCTGTCTCCATTGCCCGACGTCAAGGTTCTCCTGGAACGCGGACCAGCTGGAGCCCCGTCATTCGCTCCCTTTTGCTTCCCCGCATAACCTCTACCCAGATGCCTTAGTTGGGCTCCCCCTCTCTGCGGATATATATCTGTCATCCGGTTCAAGGGCGGGTCTATACGCCTTTGAAATGAAGTCTCTATAATTCAACCAGAAAGGCTACTTCGAACGTCTTGATGTCACTCGAAGCTATATACAGTTTCCCGGGCATTCTGCATTCTACGTTCCGGTGCGGAGGTCCGGTATTGCTTTGGTTTGTGTAACTCTGGCGGGAGGCCGGTCGTTGCATCCGGAAGACATCCAGGTTAAGAGGAAATTCTCAAATGATGCTGGATTCTCCCGAAAATGTTACGCGTGCAATGGGCTCCAAATGCTGTTCTCGGGAGGAAGGTCAGGTCAATTCGGCACAGAATGACCTGGAAAGTATGGCTGAACCAGCGAGGGGCAAGTAGAGAAACGTTCGATGCTAAATCCTGATCCTATACGTGCTCAAAATCCCTCTTTCATCCGCGTCACAACTTCCCTGGTTGGACCTTGACCACTTCGCGTTGCCCCCTACAACCCATACAATGCACGGATAAATAGGTCCGGTGCAACGACTCATAACGCCCACAGAAAGAGATTAACCCGCCCATTAGGGAGCGGGGTCTATGCAACACCACACCAAAAGGTCAGCCTTCATTCGTCCACGAACTGGGAAGGGGCGCATGCCTACATGAAACAAAAGCAAACTGTCTTCCAAAAAACACCAGGTCTTGACCCCCTCGTCTACGGTTCCGCGTCCCAAGTTGAGCAGAATATCACGGACCGGGGGTCGATTCGGATATTGTCCGCTCCGCGTCCCAGGACTAAAATCGTACATCCGCAAGAGTTCGATAAAATTCCACCCCGAAATCCCTTTCGTCATGGCGAAGAGCCGACAGCCAGAAATTGCAGTCGCTTTCGTCACCGAAGGAGCGATTGTTATTACCGTTGTGAAACGTTCCCATTTCCGCCAAGGGATCCGCGTCGTTGCATTGGTATTCCTGGACGCGAAGGCACACACGTCCGCAGTATTAATGACTATCATGTGGTCGTCGTCCTGGTGGACTTTCCCCCGAATCCCGTGGCATAGGATACCAACTGCCCGTCTAGTCGGGTCGGAACGATGTAGCCCTGCGCCAGCCGGCACCCCACCATGACCTACGAGACTTTTAGGCTTATACGATATTTCACCCTTCTTTGTTGGCATCTCAAAAATCAGTTGTCGTTCTTTGCTTGTTGCCGTGTCCCACACGACAAGTGAACGTCGTGCGCTCTCTTCCCTAGGTCTTGTGATTCCAATAATTCGATAATGATCAACGAATTGGACTTGATTCACCCAAAAATGCGAGGTTTTCTTAACAATCGTGGTGTCAGTTCACATTTTGAGGCGGGGAGCAGAGACTTACGAGGACTCTCTGACCACTGCGCCAGTCCCAGACAATAAGAGTATTGTGACGTCCGAAGTAGGACGACCCCTTGAACACAGCTATTGCCACAAGCCTGTGTCCGCTCACCAAGACGCCGACGCTTGATAGGATCTTCCTCGATCCATAGCCAACATAGTGCATGACGGGATCCATGGGAGCCAGAGGATGAGGAAAGCCAGAGGATAGTCGGAGAATGTGTACCCGAAACGCACTAAGTCGAGAATCATCGCCATGCAAACAGTCGAAGGACCCAACGACGTACCGTCCCTCGTTTACCACTTCGGGTACGACAAGGAGGTCCAGCTCTGGGCTGATTTTCAAAGCAGTACCACATTTTGGTAATCCCCGAACCATCCACTGCTTCAGCCGTACTCCGCGAGAGATAGATGGGAGCTGGATAAAGTGGACATCGAGCCTGTCATCTCTAGATTCCATGATACACCCAAGCACATCTCCATCAAGCACCCGCTTTGTGTGGGGAGGTAGGACAAAGGCTTTCCACTTATTCGCTTGAAGCTTGTCCCATCTCGAATGGTACTGTTCTAGCAGAACACGGCGGTCTGCCACCGCGACTGGTGTTTTCCGTGGATCATCTTGTAATGAGGCAGCGAAAAGCTCAACGCGGTACTGTATGGCTGGAGACGCGTCGATTAGGCCGCGCATCCCGCGGTTCAACTGAAGGCACAAGAGTTGGTTATAGAGGCCGAAATCCAAGTTAGACGCCGAAACTCCCTCACAACTCTCAGTTTCAGCATTACTGGGGCTGGCAACCATAAGACCACATTCTCCACTATCTCGACAGGGAGGCCTAAGAGGTGAAAGCAGGAGTTGGCGGTGCGCATAAGACGATGCTCGGCGATTACCGATGTCAGTTAGGCGGCGGTTGGTATACTGAAGGGATTGATTGCTTGAAAATGTAACCGAAAACCCGAGGCTCAAATAATAGTGGTATTGGACTCTCTAAAACGCCCAGAAGTGTTGTTCTCGTCTTCCGCCCTCGACATCCTAGAAGTGCGGGGAATTAGAACTTCGGCGTGCCTCGTGATCGCATGAATCCTTACAAACGCGACAAGGACACCACCTCCCGTGAAGTCGAACGAGGAGTTGTGATAGTCTGCGTCTAATTGGATCTCCCGGACCGCATACGGTGGGAACGGTGCGGAAGGGTCGTCTTGCGCCTGCCTTCTGGAATGTAATGAGAAGTCCCAGACCCGTAGTATTGACGTTGACCCAGGGGAATTATCGGCCGCGCCGATACTTAGCATTTGAGAGTGGAGGACGTGGGTGTGTAGGGGAGCCAGAGGAAGTTCAATTGGAATCACGAGATCCTGCCACTCCCGCCATGGAACATAGGAGGTTGTTCCTATTCTGCGCGCGAAACTTGCAAGGGTCTTGACCGGGAGTATCAACGCTTTTCTTATCATCAATTTCGTGACAGGGTGTCCTACGCGGGCCACGAAACCGACTATGCCCATGGAAGGACACTCATGAAAAGGTAGGGTGTGGTTCGTCTCGTAATTCCGAACGCTCCGGTCTACGTTGCTATAAACGTGGTCTGGCCCTGGTTCAAATATCAGTCCGGGCGGATCCTGGAGGTCCATAGGGTTTGAGGTATCCCATAGCATCAGCATGGTGGTACGGTCGGGGCAGACTGTGCCAAAGAGGCGGTACTCGTCGATGAAATAAGCAACGGTACTTTGTGTCTGAATGTGTTCCTTTAACGGTTCCGTGAGGTTCGCTCCTTACGAGCAAAACGAAGCGACTGACCATACACATATCTCCCGTTTTCCAATCCCAGACGAAGAAATCTGTGGCACCTAGGTCGAGCGCATCATCCATCTGCACCATCACAACTCTAGCAGCGAGCCTGCAGCCAGTTAACTGGAGTTGTACCCAGATGATCCGGGTCAGGGGTTCGTAGCTGCTCCCCATAGCTGGCGAATGAGCATCGTTCGGATACGGTTTCCCGTCAGACATCTGGAACAGTTCGATTTGGAACGAGCTATTTCTAATCATGAATGGGTGATAACCAAAGAATTCAAGTATGTCACCTCTCTTCACCGGACAGCACTGGTATAGCCAACAAATTTGAGGGCGGGTGAATGGCTCGTTGGTGGCCACGAGTGGAACTGTCAGGAAGACCTCGAACCGTCCACTCCTTCTGTGGTATTCCCATCGCGACCGACGGGAGACGCGTAAAGTGGATGTTCACTTTGCCACCACCTGCGATCATATCATGGACGAGAAAACCTTTGTCGACATACGACCTCAGAACATCAGGACCGTGTGGTGGGTCCAGGATAATCCGCTTTGCACGATCGAAACTCTTCCACATGGAATAATAGCCCTCTAGTTTCTGCCGACGATCTTGAAGACCCAACGAGTTGCCAGCGACTCCTTCTGTAAGCCCTGCTGAGAAAAGGTCGAGATGGTATTTGATCGCAGGCGAAGTGTCGATGAGTTCGCGGAATTCGCGATTGAGCTGACAAACAGATATCGATCAGCAGTGTACCCCAGTCATACGGTTAGAGACGCATTACAAGTCTCATCAGCAGGATGTCGAACGGAGACAACCGCAAAATAACATCTTCCCAAATTTCCGAAGGTAAAGCACTGCCGTCCGTGAGAGGCTGTTCCATGTTTTGGCTGGAGGTTGAGTGTGCTCGGCGATGACCGATCTCCAAACTTGCTCCGGATCAGGAGCGTGGTCTCGGATCCAACTGTATGCCACTCAATACCTACACAGCTACAACTACAATGATTCGAACGAGGGAGGCTGTGACTCATACGCCTCCACTCAACCCCTTGATGTGATACGTGGAACTCATGCATACCCGGAGAGATTCGCGGCGCCTCCAGCGGGCATAATCTACTTCAATCCTCGTTTTCCATGCCCTTCTTAGTAAAAATCCGGGTGCAGAACGGCGGGTGAAGTCGATAACGTGCATAACCACGAGGACTGGAGCATTGATGAGTAACTGGGAATACAAATCAAGAACGTAACCCCAATCCCGAGTAATAGATCAGCAGCGCGAAACCAATCTTCCGATGGTATCTGTTGCTCTTTATAACGCGAAGCCAACAAGGATTTCGTCGCGGATGACCAGGGTTGTACCAAAATCACAATATGGTCCTGGGTTTCGAGTTCAGTATCGGTCAGCCGTTCCGAAGGATTAAAACCAAACCAACGGGTGCAGTTTGACTGGAAGTCGCGTGTATTGAAGAGGGTCTCCGACTCTTCAATCGGGTAATCTGGCCCCAACTCAGAAACCATCCTGGATGGGGTCCCAATGCCCCCAAGGTGGGCAATATCCCATAACGGCAACTTTGGGATCCATCGTAACAGATGGTCTCCACACCCAGGTGATCTCCGCCGATGAGACGTGCTAAAAGTCGCGGAGTTCAGAAGATCCCCCTGATGCACCACAACAATTTGCTGTAACGGGCCAATAATGAAGGGGCGCTGCCGACAATGGATTTCTCAGCCGTTCTCCAATTCCCGACCACGAAGGTCACTGAAATTAATCTGTGGCTTTATCACAATAAACATCCTCGAAGGGCCGTAACGGGTGAGGTTTAGGCGAATCAAACTGACGAAAGAATGACATGAAAAATCGTGTGTCGGAAAAGTTGGGTTTGCTGCCTCCGGGTATCAGGTATTTGGAGTAAGCAGATAACGAAGGCCCTATCCCGACGATGGATCATCAATCATCAATGGTACAGCTATGCGCAAAATACCTTCCGTAGCTGGTCACTGGCAGGATTCCCAATAGGCCAGATCGCGGATGAATTGACCATCCGACACTGGCAGACAGCGACCGGACGACCCACTCCTTGTATTGACGCACCGTGCAGCTTGTTTCAGCTCGTTTCCGCTCAATTGGTTAATCCCCATGAGCGACTAGAGGGTTTGGTGATGTCTTATGCGGAATACCGAGGGATTTGAAAGGACTTGGCTGAAATGCACATGATCCCCCCAAGGAGCCGCTTGCTAAGCGTGGATCACAAATCATGGGCTGAACCTGGTGCTTCTGGAGTACACCAGAACAACTGCAGCCATTTCAGGCACCATGCTTTCGCTGAGAGCTCTCTCTTCCGGTTCAACAGCAGAAAAGTCGGTTAGGTGTTGGATCAGAAGGGGAGGTCGGCGGAATCTTAGGACCGTGGTAGCTCCACTGGTATGGAGTCAACAACCGAGATATGATTCAAGACAAAGGAGAATTATAGTTCTCGAATGCACAGTGTTCAGCGCAGGTAATCGCAGGGTGATATTTTCCCAGAGCTCCAGCAGGTTAAGGCGCGGTGTGGTGAGATATCGTCGAGTGGCACCGTCATGGTAGCAGGTAGGCCCATGCCCGCGATCAGCCGATCTACCGTCGGATCACACACCTTCTTGCCCCTACACCACCATTTAGATGCTGACTCCGGCTCCGACCTGCTTCGCCTGCGACTGTGTATAGAGCACCCTGCCGCTGCTCTTATTTGCTTTCGGAACAATGAACTTTTACTTTGAGGCCGCCAAGATTCTCGACAAACTTGACAAAAAACAGGGTTCGATCAAAGGCGTGCTTTCGAGCGTACCAGAAAAAGATAGAAAAAGGACGTCGGCTCTTGTCATCGAGAGTCTCAAGTGTACGTTTACGCTTGTCACGGGCTAGTTTATTGTGCTGAGTGGAGTAACGTCGGACTGTTCAAACTCCAGACAAGCCCGTGCTAAAAGACGTGATATCCAACTCAAAGTTACTCCAGGAAGAAAAGAAGCTAAAATCTGAAAACCTGGCCTTGGTTCTCGTTCACGATTTGCTCCTGGTAAACGGGATTCAAGCCGGCGACGGTCCTCTCAAACAAGCGGTCTTACGACACAAGACTCGGCTACACAGTGAATTCACCAGAGCGAAAATTCGGCGCGGGGTAAGCTCGAACGAGGAACTCGCGCAGACTGGTGATGAACGAGCGGGTGAGACATAAACGTATGATGAGGCTTGTCAATGTTGACCTCAGAACGACAGCCCTGATCCCACGATACGTGAGGGTCAATACGAACCTGTGGACCTGTTCCGAGGCCGCGAGGTATTTCAAGTCAAAAGGGTTCGAAATTGATGATCCACTTGAGAACCAGTATGGTGGGGTTTTAATTTTCG
>Ga0307517_10005885_pt1 | contig 18301 bp, 14 predicted proteins | sample 23_EM_MG_FD_194515 | JGI IMG/M metagenome (GOLD analysis project Ga0307517, IMG submission 194515) | Populus trichocarpa ectomycorrhiza microbial communities from riparian zone in the Pacific Northwest, United States - 23_EM | ecosystem: Host-associated > Plants > Roots > Unclassified | place... | reverse complement strand
TTTTTTAATTAAAAATATATTAAAATAATAGATTTTTTATATTTTATATTTTTGTAGATTAGTAGATTAAAATCATTAAAAATCACTTAAAAAACTAAATATATATTTTTTCAAATAAAAAACATTTTTAAAAATAAAAAGAAGCGCGATACCAAGAAAGCACAAAGTACCAACGACCTTTTTGCCAAACTACCCAGCAACAGCTCCAATCCACATGGCTTGTATACCGGCAGCAAAACACCATCACGTGCCTCCGATCAACGTCATTAATCTTTCCAATTTCAAGTTGAAGGAACAATTTTTGCATTTTATGCTGACTTGATCAGCAAAATAAATACCATAACTTGTAATAATTAAACAAGAAATTAAAATCACCTTACCTGTGCATGAATCTGGTGCGAGGGATAACGAGCCTGGGTAGTAATGGTGCAGCAAGGTTTGTGCTGGTGACTGTAACTTTTTTTTTACAAGGAAATTTTCGTTTAACTGCCTTCTACATATAGACTCGAGGATTCTCTAAATATAAAAAATAAAATGAATTTATATGCCATGTCAACAGACCAGCCCATTAAGTTCATTCCGCACTTTGTCTCTCTCTGATATTATATTTGTTTCTCTATTTTCTTCAAGGAACTCGCTTTTATTTTTCTCTATCCATTTGAATTATTTTATATGTTAATCAAAATTAAATTATTTTTAAAACGGCCTGATCACGCATTTTTATATTGTTAATGGATAGAAATTATTAAATTTCTACTGATGTTGACTATAGAGTTTAAATTTTTTTACGGTCCAACCCCGTTTCCAAAAAAAATTGAATATTTTTTTTTTGCTAAAAATTAATATTTTTTAGTGTTTTTAGATTGTTTTATGCGCTGATATCAAAAATAATTTTTAAAAAATAAAAAAAATCATCTTAATATATTTTTAAATAAAAAATATTTTAAACCGCAACAACTATTACAGTCCCAAAACCCTAAAAAAACCAAGAAATTAAAGTACATTTATCTGAACAACAATCCAATAACTTGTTTCAAAGAGCTCACTGCATAACGGGAAGCAAAAGGAGGAAGAGCCTAAACTTGAAAGGCTGAGCTAAATCTCTGCCACGGGCCCACGAGCATAGCTACGAGATTTGGTTTGGGCTGATTAGGCTTAAAACCTTGGCTGTGGATTGTGAAGTAAACTCGAGTCAACCCAATCTTTATTTATTTTTATTTTTTAAAAAACTTGAAACGACAATGTCACCGACACCCACACGCTTTCCAAATCCGCCGACAGAACATTCAATTTTGCTAGTGACCGATCCGATCTGCTACACCATATGTTAGCACACACCGAGGGTCGCAGGTCAGTGACTCGAGTCCATGCCGAAGTAAATTTCAGCAACGCTAATTCCGACAAAAAAATATTTCTGAAGATTTTTAATCCAAAGTTTGAAATTCAATGGTATGGTTTAACGCATAAGATTTTCTTTTTCAGAAGAAATAACTAAAATTGGCACCACCCACCCATTTTACTGGGCACAAAATATTAATCAAGATAATTGCAGGATAAACGACAGTAAATGGGGCAGTATCCAAAAAAGGGAAGTGACAGTACATGGTTTGCTAGAGTCGAATTAGGTATTCCAGCAAAGAAAAAGAGTTTGAATTTGCATACCAATCCAGTTTTTGCCATCCAATGCCAGCATATTATTCCAGTTAGTCAATATCTGGGCTGTTAACCATTATTTTTTATTCTCGAAACTTCACTGTCCAGTTCACTTCAGTATTCCGATATTCTAATCGTTTAAGATTTTCAAACTATTTTTCACAGTTCAATATTTAGTGCTGAGGAGTGCTGTAGTTTTGTTTATTTGTCGGTTTTGAAAGTATATTTTATTAAAAAAATATTAAATTGATGTTTTTTTATGGTTTTAATGTTAAAAATATATATTTTAAATATATTACACTATAATATCAAACACATATTAGAGTACATAAGAAGCCCATCTGGATTTGGTCTGTCCATTCACAAGTTTAGTTTGTCCTTGCACAACTCGAACCATAAGCTCTTAAAATAGTATTCAAGTTCAAATAATAGTTTACCCCTAAAATAAAATTCAATTAAAAAAAGAGGAAAGATATTAGTATAAGAAATGTTTGCAATGTTGACGGGGAAAGAGGAAGAGGAAGGAATTGGTGGACCAAAAGAGCACTGGGTTGACGCGTCAATGCCAGTAAGCCTGCAAATCTAATCAACATATTAATTACTCATATATATTATTATCAGCTAATAAACAACACAGCATTCTTCACATTTATCCCTAAAAAATCCACACCCTTGGATCAAGATCAGACCACAAAGAAGTGCTTGTATCGGCTGTGATTTAACCTGTCTTTTATAAAAAAATAATTTTTTATTTTAAATAATGGTTATAAATTATTTTAACATATTAATATTAAAAATAAAATTTAAAAAATTTAAAATATTATTTTAATATATTTTTAAATAAAAAATATTTTTAAAAATCTCACTAAATCGGAAAAGGTGTTCACAAGTTAAAAATAAGAAGGTAACCTACATGGCGGTTTCATAAAAAACACATCTCTCTCAACTAACCGCGGTTGCTTCGTCTCTCCACACGCTTCCTTTTACCGTCTCTCCCATTTTCACACCAACAAATCATCTGCAGCAAATCACATATTACAACAACACAGAGGGAGAGACAGAGCTAGATTTTGGAGCAAATTTAGGGTTCCGTTTAATACGTAAACTACCAGATCTGGCATCGCATTAACATGCATATCCTTCATTTTGCTAAACTCAGTCGTGCTTGAATTGAACTTACTTAACCCAGAATCCAAAAAATGCAGATGTTATCTCCTGTTACTCCCGGCCAGGTGAGTGGTTCTCTGAGCTCATTTTGCTTTGGATCTTGGTGCGATGCTTGATTTAGCAGTTAATTTTGATTGTATAATTACTAGGAACGATGTTTGTTAAATTTTGGTGCAGTTTTCTTTCTTGCTTGGAATCGTACCTGTATTTGCTGCTTGGATCTACACCGAGTATTTGGAGTACAAAAAAAACAACACCTTAGCCAAAGCGTAAGTTAACGGTTGCTGCCACGAAAGTTTAATTCAAGTTAAGTTAATTTTTTTCTTAATTTGGGATGTTGGTTTGCTAGTAGGCATTCTGATGTTGGATTGGTTGAATTGGGGAACGAAGCGGTTAAAGAAGATGATAGAGCTGTTTTACTAGAGGGAGGAGTTCAGTCTGCTTCTCCCAAAGCTAGGAGTTCAACTTCCACATTTCCTATTTTCAGGTATTGCCTTTTTGAAAGTTCTCAGTTGCTGTTAAACTTTTTTTTTCTTTCGTTTTTCATGCTTAAATTTAATTACTGCTCGTGTTTTTTTTTTTTACTATATTCAGGTTCTTTACAATGGAAGAGCAGTTCTTGATTGATAATCGCTTGACGCTTAGAGCCATGTAAGTAATTTGTTTGTTGGATCTAGATTAAGGAGAAACATTTAGTTTCTCGTATCTTAGCAAATTTAAATACAAGTTCTTTCTTCTTTGCAGATCGGAATTTGGTTTCTTTATGGTGTATTTTTACATATGCGACCGCACTGATATTCTTGGCTCATCTAAGAAGGTGCCACTCCTTTGTGTCATGCAATCTTTATTTCGGGGTTTGTAAGTTTTCAGCAAAGCATGTGGTCACCAATAGCAACACTATGCTATCATTTACAAAAAATCATTGTTGCAACATAAAAACATTCAACAGCTGACTCACCTTGTAGATGGGTTATGTGCTTATCAGGATTAAAATTTGTAAAATTTGTTATTTTTATTTTACTGCCAGTGATTATGTTTTAACTTTGCTAATATCTGTCTCTGCAGAGTTACAATCGAGATCTTTTCTTGTTTCTCTACTTCCTCCTCATCATAGTTTCGGCAATAACTTCTTTCAAGATACATCATGACAAGTCACCATTCTCTGGGAAACCTATACTTTATTTGAATAGGCATCAAACTGAGGAGTGGAAAGGCTGGATGCAGGTTTGGCATTCTTTCAGACAGCATGACTATACGTTTTCAAACTGTTCATTGAGTTTTCTTAATGTGTACAAGATTTGGCAACCGATACTCTGTAAATATTCGTGGTTATTTGACTTTGACATCCTATGCCTGACTTAAATTGTTGAACAGTATTGGCAAAGTCATCTGTTGAAGCATTCTTCAACCATTTAGAGATCATCTTTCCTTCTTTTACATGTCATGTGTTTTTTTAACACCAATGTATGTTGAAGTTCTGAGATGTTTCTTTTATATGTTGGCTGGGTTTATTCATATGTGCTTTCTGTGCATGCCATAATGTATGGTCTTACCCATTTTTCTGGTGTCTTGCAGGTATTATTTTTAATGTACCATTACTTTGCTGCGACTGAATTTTACAATGCAATCCGTGTTTTTATTGCTTCATATGTGTGGATGACTGGATTCGGCAACTTCTCGTATTATTATGTTCGCAAAGATTTCAGCCTTGCTAGGTTTGCACAGGTATCTTTTCACCCTAAAGTTTAAACATAGTTCACCCTAGCTCTCTGCATATTAATGTTCTTCCAGTTCTAAGTTTCCTTTGTCTTTTTTCTGAGCAGATGATGTGGCGGCTTAATTTCCTGGTGCTAGTCTGCTGTGTTGTACTGAACAATAGTTATATGCTATACTATATTTGCCCAATGCACACTCTTTTCACTCTTATGGTTTATGCGGCACTTGGTATTTTCAACAAGTACAATGAGATTGGATCAGTCATGGCTGCAAAAATTATTGCTTGCTTCCTTGTAGTCATTCTGATGTGGGAAATTCCTGGAGTATTTGAAGTGGTTTGGAGCCCATTTACTTTCCTTTTTGGTTGGTATCTTGCCAAATGTTCATTTCTATTGTTAAAGCATTGGGCGGGGGTTGGGGATCCTAATGCCTCAAAGTACTGCAGGTTATACTGATCCTGCGAAACCAGATTTGCCCCGCTTGCACGAGTGGCATTTCCGTTCTGGCCTTGATCGTTATATCTGGATAGTTGGAATGATATATGCCTACTATCATCCAATGGTAAGTTCGGAAGACACCACATCATTCAAGGAACTTTTGTATGTGCTTGTGGTTCTTTAATGTTTTGGTGGAAATGGATTTGGGAGTCTTTGAGTCGGTGGCCAAATAATTAGTGTTTGTTATTTTAGGTGGAAGGATGGATGGAGAAACTAGAGGAGACAGAAGCGAAGCGCAGAATATCAATTAAAACAGCTGTTGCAACAATATCTCTGGCGGTATTACAGCCTTGTTGACTGTTGTTGCTGTTGGTTATGATGGCTGTGGTGATGATGTCAATAACAGATTTTGTGAATTTTCTAGGTGGGATATATGTGGTACGAGTACATATACAAGCTGGACAAGGTTACTTACAACAAATACCATCCTTATACCTCGTGGATTCCCATAACGTACGCATTGCCCCCTTAAATGTGCCTGTAATAACTTTTCAGAAATTTTGCTTATTATTATTATTGTTTTCTGGTTGATCAGTGTGTACATTTGTTTGAGAAATGTCACCCAGCACTTCCGCTGCTACAGCTTGACCCTTTTCGCGTAAGTGACCTATAAGTTGATTCATGTATTTGCTGATTTTCTCCTCCTTCCTTAAATTGAAGTTAAATCATTTGCTGGAGGCACTGATAGGAGGAAACCTTAGGGAACTCCTTTTCCTGTGAGTCTGGATCTATTGTTGTAGAACTTTTAGTGATTTTATTACTTTGTTTACTAGATGGCTGGGGAAAATCACACTGGAGACCTACATTTCTCAGATCCATATCTGGTTAAGGTATGATATTGTTTTGCTGGTGATTTTGTGGATGCTCACACTGGTTTCCTCATATTGGTTTTTATAAACTTGCAGATCAGGAATTCCAGATGGCCAACCAAAATTGTTACTTTCTCTAATTCCAGACTACCCAATGTTGAACTTTATGCTTACTACCTCCATATATGTCGCGGTAAGCATCGATCTTACTATTTTAAAATCTCAAAAGATAATTGGTATAATTCAAGCACTCAAGAACTGTCAAATTTTTTGCTTGTAGGTTTCTTACAGGCTCTTTGATCTGACAAATACGTTGAAAACAGCATTTGTACCCAGTAAAGACGATAAGCGCCTGACAAACAACATAATCACAGCAGTTGCAGTTTCAATTGTTCTATATTCACTGTCATTTGTATTCTTAAAGGCCCCTCAGATGCTGGTAAGTGTTACTTTTATAAATTCTTGACGAGTATCGAGTTGCTTTGACACAGTTGCTTTGACACAAGTAAATACGATTCTTGTGCTTTCCAGCACTGAAGAGCACTTCCAGCAAAAGATAATGAGAGTTTTTGATGTCCATTGGCTGGTAAAATGGTGGAAATACACATCCATTGGCTGCTGCTTGTGTGCCTCCCATGGAATACTACTTGAATATTATTGCAGCTATAGAACAATGATAATTTATTGTGCAGCTTGTCATCTGAATGTACAAGTGGCTGATACTCTTTGAATTTACAGATTTGAGAGGAAACTGCAAGATTGCTATCTGTTTTCCATGAGCATACGGGAAGAATATAGTTCCACAACTAGATTTTGCCTCTGAAAGAAAATGAACGATGAAACGGATTCATTTCAATTTGTCACCGGGAGAAACGATGGAAGGATCAATATCAGTGGTCTTAGGTCTCGTTACTTTATTGTATAGGAAGGTCGTGAAAGACATGACCTTCAACAGAGGTGTTATTTTTGTCATGTTTTGATTAATTTTTTCACAGCAATAGTAAAGCAATTACTGCAGCAATGTAAAATTCACCGATCAAAGCAATTCCCTACGCTTCCATGAGTTTGACATTGTATTGAGTAGTGTCTAAAGCATATTGCACTGAACTTTTATTGGCTTAACGCTTGCCAATTTAGCTGGATGAATGACATCTCACTACATTAGCATGCGGGATTATGATATTTTTGAGCTAGATATCAGCAAGACACTATGGTTTAATGGATCTTGATGCTCATTTTAAGGTTGCTCGAAACAACTGGATGTGTTTTACTAACTAAGCTCTAAGATAGCGTTTGATTATTAGTTTCTTGTGATAGAAGAGATGAAAATGATTGATTATTTTCTTGTGACAAAAGAGATGGAAATGTTTGGGATAAGAGGAGATGTGTTTATTTTAAACTTGTTCCACTAACATTGTTTATTTTTGTTTTCATTAAACTTGTTTTTGTTTTATACTAGTCCCTTATGGTGAGTTAAACGTATTTTACTGTTTTTCAAAAAATTATATTTTTAATACTTTTGAATTGTTTAAAATGTTGATGGTAAAAATAAAAAAAAGTAATTTTAATATATTTCTGAACAAAATAAAACTGCCAAACACGCCGTAAATATTCTTCTCCTCGGTTTTGCCTCTTCTATTTCTGAAAGCTTTATTCAGCTCTAGTCAGCATGGGGTGCCCGTCGAAGTGAAAGATTGTCAAATGAGACGAACGAACCTTCTGCAGAATTCTTTTATATATTGCAGGCTCTCACTATCCGCACGGATTGAGCTTAGGACCCCAGTTACCTCACGAATTGTTTGATTTTCATGTAAACATAGCCTCGAGATCTATTATTACGGCATTTCCCATCCACGAAAAGCAAAGCACACTTCCCAGCGAATTTTCTCATAAGAATAAAAAAGAGTCACACTGCGAGCTTAAAATGCATACTAAGATAGAAGATTGTTGTCATTGGATCCAACCAGCAAAGATAGAGCAGTATTCATACAAAATTGAATGAGCAAAGGTTTCCCAAGTGTAGTCAAAGCCTAAACTAAGGGTTTTGTTGAACCAAAACACAATTGAAACAAAGACAACACCAAACAAATAATATTTGTGATTGTTTGTAATGGATACAACGCATTAAAGCCATATTCGAACTCAAAGGTGTTGTAAATGCGCAGCAGCAGCAGAGCTTCTTTTCCGTTCAAGACAGAGCAGCTACCTTGTCTCTTCATCAGAATATATGTACGATGTCATAAGCAAATCTACTCATGTCAAGAAAAGCACCATAGTAAAAAGCAGATAAAGCAAATCTTTTTATGCCTGATTCTTTGAAACCAGATGCTTTCTGGTATACTGTCTAGAAGCACCCTAGTTCTGCCACTGAAATCAACAAATAGAAGAATTTGACCAGTTATTTAAGAAAAAGAATATATATATATATATATTCCTCCGCCCGCATGCAACCCACATACAGTCCAATATCATCAACCAAAGCAAGTCTGGAGCCTACTTAACCCCCCGAGTACCATCTACGTGTTCAGTAAGGAATTTAACTTTATGGAGAGTGAGGTGACTCCATTTATAAGACAGATGGGGGCATGCTTTTAAGATAAAATGCAATTTATTTGTTTTTGAAAAAGAAAAAAATAACTTCAAATTTTTTTTCAGGATCACAAAATTACCAATAGTGCATATTTACCTTCACATTGATTGCAATGTTTTCAACACCATTCTTTCACATTCTCGATAATGCATCCACATATATAAATATTATAATGATCATCCAAAGTAACTTGTATTTATTTTTTATGCACATATAAATAATTTTGAACACTCTACCTTGTTATATACTATTCATGACATGAAATTTGTGCACAAGTTTTTCAATGGAGCTTTAGGTTTTACAAGCACAAAAAAAATTACACCAGTTTAATAGAACTGTTTAATATCAAAATATAATTTAAATTTTTATTAGCTAATTTAGCTACTGAAAGTCTTGAAATAATTTAAAGTCTTTATAGTTATTAGAATTCAAAGAGCACAAGTTTATTCACATAACACCATGGCAGTTCCATAACAATTACTTTGATATGTTTTGTTTTGCAGCGTAGCCAAACAGTTAAGTATGACAACACAGCAGCCAAAGCAGCATAACAACACAACAACAAGGAGAAACAGGTCCTTAATCAATTAGCCCAGGGGAAACGAAAAGCCCCTGATAATGCTTATGTTGAGGAAAAATCATATAATCCTTGATTTGATAGGATGACTAACACAACTTACTATTGCAATTATAGTTTTCAAGTATATTAACTGAAAGATATCTTAAAAAATGCAAAGGATACGTCCAGAACAACACGAACGACTGCATAAAACATAAAAACACTGTCAATCCACCTCTTATCTCATACATGAATGAGGGTAAACAAAGAAAAGCAGAAATCTACTTCTCAAAGTGTACTAGTTGCAAGCAAGAGAAAAGGAATGCTACGAAGGAGTAGAATCTTGGGTAAAGTGAAATCAGAAATGATAGGAAAGAAAAATGTATTGATAAATACCAGAGAAACATACCATAAGCCCACCCAAAAAGCCATCAAATACAACTCGGTTCCAGGAGTCAAAGTATGTATGGATGGAAAACTTTGCCTTAGCTATGAGCGCAACTGAAGTGATAGCCATCACAAGAAAATAAAAGACGAATCCAGTCAAGCCAGTGAATCCCAAGATTCCAGCAACTACCCCACCAATGATAGACAAAAATGTTCGGCTGTACAGGAAAAAGATAAGGCTTAGATGCTGTCATAAACACACAACAGACTCCAAACTACAGTTTATATCTTGTAATAAATTGCATACTGCTCTGTGATTTTCCCACGAAGATTTCAACTTTCAGCTATTTCTCAATCTCTAAATCTCACCAGGGTCCCAAATAACCGGTTAAACCTTGCCCAAATTAATCCTGAAACACACCTTCCTCATTCTTATTGAACTGTTGTTATGCCATCATGTTCCTTAATGACTTTGTTACGATTAAGCATTTTTCTTTAGGAAACATCAACTCTACTTTCTACTTGGTTCTTTGAACCAGAATAAACTGGTTTTGCTGTAATTCATATATAATACACCAACCGCAAATCATACACATGGCCAGAATTCTCCCAAATAATCATAAACCTAATTTCTAACTTGAGCTGAAACCTTTAGGAGCATGTTCACACACAAAACTTTAGCATAAAATTCTTGATAATGGCTCCATAAATCTTAATTTATTGAAACAAACCTGTAATATATAACTTTCATGTTACTTTGCAAATTTTCAGCTCTGAATGTTTGCAAATCATCCAAGGCATCGCTTGACTTTTTCTCAGACTCGTTATGCCCCGCCATCGCTTCTACCTTTAGCTAATCTGATAAATCTGAAAACAGAAAAGCAACCATAATGAGAAGAACCTCACATGATTTTGGAATTAGCATTAATTACACATTCTGAATTCTTCACTAAAAAGGAAAAAGGGTCCTCAGATAATCAAGAGATCCCTCGAGTTTAATTAAAAAAAGAACTTTGTACATAAAAAAAGAAAAAAAGAAATACGAATTGGATTGTTTATAAAACCAAAGTAACAGCATTAAACTTTGTTGAAAATCGAAACCGAAGAATTCGCTGAAAACAGAACGAATTTAAAACTAAGCAAACATGAATAAAGAGTTTATCATTATTGATAGATCTGCGAATCGAAATATATATAAAACAAACTCAAATAATAAAAAGAGAGAGAGTTCAAACCTGGCCTCGCACTGTTACTTCAGTAAACTCTTCTTTTTTGTCTTCGATTTGTTGTTTCTTTAAAATCAGCAAAGCCGAGTGTATTTCGCTTTGTCAATATTCACTTACATCCTTCAAACATTCCATATTTTCAAATATTTCCCAATACTATAAAGGTTGAACTTCCAGTCCCTCTTCAGTTTTATTTCACTAAACGACGCCGCTTTCAGCAATTTAAGAATCACTTGATACAAGCAGAGCAGCAAATGCTGCTCTGGCTAATAACAACCGCTCCCTCGTCCGGGTATGCTTTTCTCGTCCAGGTTTTTTAATGGGTTTTTGAGATTTTCTTGATTTTAATCGATAATCTGACTTGTCTTCTTGATTTGTTAACTTCTTTTTAAGACAAGTTTCTACTATGTATATGAAAGCAGGATGTTCTTTATTGTTAAAAAAGCAAAAACCTTCGATCCCTTTCGTACTATATACAAAAAGGTCCACTTCACAATGAACAAAAAGATAAAAACTTTCTCAAGGAATCTGATGTTTTAAACAAGTTAAAGAAAGAACCAGTATTCTATTAGCTTTAGATTACTTCAAGTCAATAGCCAATTCAAATTCCTTCAACGGTTGCCTTCCTAATGTTGTTGTATGGTGGATGTGCTCTGCAGGAATTTAATGTTCAATCATGCTCATCATCTTATAGAGAATATGGCGAATGAAAATTGTCCTCCAAATACAATTACATCCAATACATTTATCAAAGGTTTATGTTGCAGTGGAAAGGTGGAGTGGGCAATGAAAGTGCTCGATCAAATGGGGAAATATGGGTGTTCACCTAATGTCACAAAATATAATGAACTTTTGGATGGTCTTTTCAATGCAAACAGAATACAAGAAGCTCTTCGGATAGTTGGAGAGATAGAAGAAATGGAGATCGAGTTGAATTTAGTGACTTATAATACCATTTTGTCTGGATTTTGTCATGCTGGAATGCTAAAAGATGCTTCGCAGCTTGTTGGGAAAATGCTGGTTGGGGGAACCAAGCCTGATGCCATCACATATAACACGGTAATTTATGCATACTGTGAGCAAGGCGAGGTAAAGACTGCCGTCCAGCTTGTAGATAGATTAACAGAGGAGAGGGGTATCCAAACATATTTACATGCACTAGTCTTTTGGGGGGTTCTGCAATTGGATTGGAGTACATGAAGCCATTTTCTGTCTTGATAAGATGATGAACGAAGGCATATGCCCCAATCATGCCACGTGGAATGCATTAGTCAGTGGCTTGTTTAACAAATTGGGTTATTGGGGGCCAATTAACATTGTGGAATGTGGATGATATTCTGGCTAATGGACAAGTTCCTTGAGTTTGAATGTTCCTGGAAAGTTCAAATAAACAGATAAATATGCCGTCCAGCAATCAATGAAATGCAATGGGTGCTCACGTTGACTGAATATGTGTGGGTCTCCTTGTTGGGCTCCCTTACTCGTCATTGCACTCATGAAAGATTCTGTACTACTTGTTTGGCAATATAATCGTTATTAAACTGATGCTTGTTGCCATAGATTGCAACACCTGATGGATGATCATTCATGTCAATGCAGGTGTTGAACTTGAACCATACTTCAGATGCAGTTGAAGCATCAAGGTCAATAATCAAGGCTTCTTCATATATTAGAATTGAGATCCCGTGGATTCTGGTTAATAAGTTGGATTTTCAAATTGATTGAAAGTCGATCAATATGGTGCCATATCTATGAATCGACATCCTTTGCTTTATGTAATTTTGCATAGTTTGCTCTCTGTATTGTCACCTTCATGGGTTATTCACTAGGTGGAGAGAAAAATCACACTTATAGTGACAACACTATCACATCTACTCGTATGTTTATTATGGTCCTGAAGAGACAATGATGCTACTATTTTTTTCACAAAAAAATTTCTTCTCTCAAAGATGTTATTGCGAAGGCACATGCACACACACTGAAGGAAAGCAGAAAACCAAATATCTTCTCATCGTGTAAGTATTAATTTTATTGCAAGATCATGAAGTCCAAACATTGAAAACACTAAACCACTCACTATTATTTCAGTAACTAGTTAGCAATCTTCAGATATCTCATTACAGATCCTCACTTTGAGAAACCACCAGAACGCTTTTTCGTTGCCACTGCTACATACAAGTCACATCTCCTCCCTCCTAATCATCCCTGAACACCAACTTTCTGGAACTGTACGGCCTCCATCTTTCATGTATCCCATCTCCCGCTAGAGCCATCCAGTTCTTCTTGGTTTGTATTTTGTACAAGGTTCATTTTTCAAGTTCAAGCGTTGTGGGATTGATTAACCCCCCCCCCCCCCGGAATGAGTGGCATTTTCAGATGGGCATTGGTTATTATATCTGGGCTCTTGGAGTTGTGGCTGTTATCATCGAATAATTTTGATAAAATGATAGCATTCACGAAATCTTAATGTAAGCCTTTGATGAATGGTGAGATGGAAATAGGTACGCTTCTTTGAGTCAGCAAGCCAAAAACTGGTTTAAGGATGGATGGAGAAACTATAAGAGACGTGAGCAAACGTAGTATATCAATCAAGACGGCTGTGGCATTGTTATCTCTGGCGGTACGAGCACCTTTTTGACAATTTTTTGTTGCTGTTGTTGTTGATGATGATGATAAATTTTGTGAATTCCTTGGTGGGATATATGTGCTAAGAGAACATAAGATGCTGGGCTCACAGCTGCACACCCATGGCCGTGGTAGAGCATCTTAGGATGTGCTTATCCTTCAACCTTATGGTTCAAATAACTTAACTGGGATACTCCTTTGAAATTAACAATAAAGATGGCATTCCCATGATGGCTGGGTTTATCTGCTGCGTTGAATGTTACTTGAATATTGTATGAACTGTTGACAACCTTTTGCACTTGCACTCTGGAGTAGGCAAAGAGGACAACTGCTTGCATTTTTCTGAGAGCAGGTACTGTCAGATAACCAATCAAGAACTCGTTAGTACTTGTTCTGCTATAGCTTTGTTACATATCTGATGCTTGCTGCAATAGGTTACAATCATTTTTACCAAAGGATATAAAACTTAATTTAGTCCACACCACACTGGACATAGTGGCGGCATCAAGGCCAATAATCGAGGGCTGCTCATATAATAGAACTTGAGATATCTTGCGTGCTGGTTAGTAAAATCCATATCCATGGACTAATAGGTCATTGCCTAATGTAATTTTGCTTCGTATTTTGCACTCCGTCTCTGATCGCATTCAGTGGTTATTCATTAGGTGGCGCAGAGAAATTGCACTTAAATATAGTTGACATCATCATCATCATAATAGTTTATACATCTTTTTGTTCCTTGTGAGGTCATAATGTTGTTTGCTTTTGCATAAAACGAGAAACGGATTCATTTTTATCTTTCCCCTTTTTTTGTTGTTGTTGTTGTGATATTGCAAAGCCACGCACAGAAAGCAAAGAAGAATATCCACATAAATTTTCAACGAAAGCTAATTTTATAGTGGTGATAGCAAGAACTTGAGGTCCGGACATTGATTGAAATACAGCTTAAAATATAAAACCACTCGCATTTATGCCAGCTAGTAAGCTTTAGGAATGTTGCAGATGGGATTTAGCAATTCGACCATCAGCCCCCTTAGGGTAGAAACCTCCAGGAGTACTTTCATTACCGCTACCATACACAACTCTTAGTATTTCCTCCGGAGTCCATGCATATCCAATGGAGTACTCATCTCCCGCAAGGACATTGCCTCTAATTTGCCCCTCAGCACCAAACTTTTTGGGAACTACAAGGCCTTCATCTTTTATACCTTCTTGCCCTAGCTTGTTCCTCAGATCTGAAATGCGATTTGTGAATTCTGCCACAGTTATCCCATATGGGTGCAACCTGATCAAGGCATACTCATATAACAATCCTCGGATGACTGCATCTTGGCCAGACTCCACAGCCAAAAGGCCTGCGACAAGCTGAACATGCACAAACAAAAACATGTAAACTTTAACAATTATTAACCTAAAAACATTATGGTGGGGTGTTTGAGAGAGTGAATCTATTGAGTTATGGACTCAGGGCAGTATCATCACCCTCTTGGAAGCAGCAGCCTGGAGTTTTGGGTTTGCTCCAACATATCCTGTCAGTCCGACATAAGGGATGACATAGGATGCGATAAGATAGTGAAGTGAAGAGGCATAAGGATCAAAAGGTGGAGACAATCGTTTCCCAAAAGCGGCATCCATGGTTTTTGCAAATGATTTTGTGCTCAAATCCAGCAATGGCCTTGGAAATCCCTGCACAGTATCCTTGATTGCTCTGCATCATGAGAATACAGTCACATTAGACGTCTCAAATAGAAGAGACTCGAGTGATTGGACTTGGATCAAATACCATGCCGAAGATGTGAAAAGATATCGAACCTCAAGTGTCCCACTTCTTGCCATGCAAACTGCTTGATGACATCTCTAGTGTAAGGGTCAAGATTAGCCTTCTTAGCACCCAAGGGTTTCGGCCCTCCCATGGTTAAATTTGGAGCAAAATTATCCAGTCCTTGACCCATCGATCCATACAAAAAGAACTCAGCCTCAAGGTACTCTAAATTTAAAGGAAATTCAAGTAGATCAATATCTGATTGTGGAATCGGAGAGTCTCTCGATCCATCTGTAATGAATGGAGAAGAACAAGAAATTGGAACTAGGAGGAGGATTAGAGAAGCAATAATAGTGGCTATGGTGGTAGAAGTAAATAGCTCAGCCATTTTTAATTTTTTTTAGCTTGATTTTCTTTGCTAGTGATGCAAGTCATGGTCTTATTATATACATACATATACAGGCTTAGACTTTGTACAAGTGTAATGCTAGATGGCAAACTAATCTACACAGTCAAAAAATTGCATGACACGTGGGATTTGATGGCAACTTAAAGAGGAAGATCAGGAGAGGGATAGCGTTTTTGGAGCTCAACATACTGTTGACTTTGCATGGCGAGGTGTCTACTTATACGGGGTTGGTGGAAAGATCTCTCTCTACAAAAAACTTGTCACTTGTCATCATCATCCCGGTTGGAATTTAACAAGAGATTGCGATGAAGAATATATAATAATTCAAGAAGATATTGCGATGCAAGACGAGGTTAATTAAGACTGCCAAGTGCCAAACCACCTTGTACATAGAATTACTGTAGGAGAGTACGTAGTATCCAAACATATTTAATTATAACATGCATGCATTTAATTAGCCTTATTATGTGGAGGATCTGTAATTGGATTGTGGGTAAAAGAAGCTGTTTTCAAGCTTGGATCTCCAATGGGTTGCGCTTTGTTTTGGTTTATTATCCAACTATAGGATATATAACCTTTTCTTCACGTTTGGTATCTCGGAATTGAGGAATGTCACCTGACAGTCCTGGATTGAAGAACTTCTGATTTTGGTTTAACTTAAACCACCAAGGCCACGCATGATTGTTCTAGTACTTCTTTTGTAGTATTGTGCTTTCGAATCTGATGCTTTCTGCAAAAGGTTACAGCGTCGCCTAAGGCATTATGTAATTATGCCCATGCAGTCTGCAACTGTGACATACAAACATGCTTACATACATAATAAGAACAAGTCTGAAATTAAGATGTACCTTCATGGGTTATTCGATATTTGGCTTTTGGAAGTACTGCACAAAAGTATTTTACATACAGTCCAACGAAGTATTCTCCCAAAAGCAGCTTTCACGGTTTTTTCAAATGATTTTGGACTCAAATCCAGCAATGGCCTTGGGAATCCCTTAGCACCTAAGGGTGTTGGTCCTCCCATGGTTAAATTTGGAGAAAACTTGTCTAATCCTTGACCCAAATAATATTCATATAGAAAAAGAAGGAAATTCAAGAAGTTGATTGTGGGATTGGAGAGTCTCTAGATTTCTCTATGATGCGTGGAGAATAATAAGTTGGAGCTAGGAGGAGGATCAGAGAAGCAAGAACAGTAGCTATATATGGTGGTGGAAGTAGATAGCATCATGGTTCTTGTTTCGTTCAGTTAATTTTTCTTCGCTAGCTAGCGACGCAACTGATGGGCTTGCTCTTATATTCTCTTGTCTATGTGTGCTGTACAATTCATTTCTTTCTAATTAAGCTCAAATGTTTCAGATCTCTTTCTTAAGACTTGCAAATGCAATTGGTATGAAACCATCAATTTGTTTTCCTTTTCTTTTATTGACGAATTAAAGTTAATGCTCTTTGCCATTTGCAGGCAAAAGTCGTTAAACTCGCCATTATCGTGTGCTTGAGTATATCTTGATACTTTAACAGTGAAGTTGCTTTAATAAACCTATTAGTTCTCCATTATAGTACTTATATATAATATATCTGAATATGTTGCCATATTGAATCGCCATATGAAAAAAGAAGTCTTAAATTGATTATTTTTTTAATTGAGGAATAATTACTTATCGCCATCTAATGCTTAAGAGCTTGCTGGGTTTTTTTTTTTTGGAAAAGCTTGTCAAATTTGAGTTGAAGTTCTTGCAGCTAGAGGAAATTGAATTCGGCTTGTTTGAAAACCACATGGCTAGCATGGAAGATCCCCGGTACTTTGATGAGCACCTTACCAAGGTGGCCATTATAACAGGACTTTCAAGCTCTATTCCATGCATGTGTGTGTGTGTATTTTTCCCAGTCTAAGAAGAACCTTGATTGAGCCTTGAGCTGTGCAATAGGAACAATCCTACTTAACTCATGTCCTTTTTTTTTTAAAATTGATTTTTCAAATTTAATTTCATCATATTGAATTTAAAAATGTTTTTTTCAATTTATTTTTTATGAGTTTATCCTGGTCTCACGACCCGGATCGCGGGTTCGACTAGTTAACTCGGTTGACTCGAGTTTTTTTTTCCTTTTTCTAATTGATTTATTTTTTAATTTTATCCTTCAACATTAAGTTGATTGAAAATTAGATTTCATGATTTTTTTGAGTTGCTTTTTATGAGGTTGTTTCAGTCTCATGACTCGGCTCACAAGTTTAGCAGATTAACCCGGGTTGACTAGAGTTATTTATTATGTTTTTTTTAATTGATTTTTTTTAATTTCACATTTTAACATTGTTTTGATTGAGAATTTAACTTTATAATTTTATATGGCGTGTGAAAATAAAAGAATAATTAATTCATAAAAAATATATCTATTTTTTTCTCATTAAATAATCAAGTGTAATTTTTTTTTATATAGTTTCTTTCATATTATGGTTGTGTTAATCATTAATAAAGTTATTGCAAATATAACAATAAAAGCTTTAATTTTTTTACAATTTCTATATATTTTAATTTTTTTTCTGACTTCTTTCTCTCTTATTTTTTAGAGCACAGTGATTGAGAGACGTGATGAAAATAAAATTTGAGAACTAATTAAAAAGTAAAATTATATACTAAAGATATCAAGTATAAAATATTATAAAATTCAGGGATCAAGATAATTCTTTTCCAAAAAAAGTCTTTCACGGTTTAATGAACAAACAGTGTAATCACATTCTATTTTAATATTACAGTTTTTGTCCCCTCTCCCTTTTTTAAAGACTTTCTCTCTCATTTCTAAGAATTCAAGAACCAAAACATGATGAGAATAAAATTTGAGAAATGAAACATAAAAATACAAAACACTAAAGAGACCGAATATGAAAAATCAAGGGAATAAAATGAT
>Ga0307517_10005884_pt1 | contig 18304 bp, 10 predicted proteins | sample 23_EM_MG_FD_194515 | JGI IMG/M metagenome (GOLD analysis project Ga0307517, IMG submission 194515) | Populus trichocarpa ectomycorrhiza microbial communities from riparian zone in the Pacific Northwest, United States - 23_EM | ecosystem: Host-associated > Plants > Roots > Unclassified | place... | reverse complement strand
CAATGTGTTAATTTGATCTCATTTATTATAGTGTTTTCCAGGATTATTGTGATATAATTTCTCCAATATATGTGAAATTCTATGATAAACTAAAGATGCCTCCTCGAGTGTTTTTGAAAAAAAAAACCCAAAGTCTCTGTCTCTGTCTCCACGAGACTCTCTCTCTCTCGATAAATTTCACATCTTTAGACTTTTATCAATAGCTATAGAGTTTTTAGAAATTGCTCATGCGGCATGGTGGGAGTGATTCTAAACCATGATTGGATTTCATGTGTAGTCTAATAGGATGTGACTGAACACCAAAACATATTGTACATTAATTTAGTGGTAGCTTTGGATTTTTGCCAAGTCACCCCAAAAACCTCCCCTTCAAATTCAAAACCGACGTGTGTTTGATACTGCAGCGTAAAATATTTTTTAAATAAAAATATAAAAAAATAATATGTTTTTTTATTTGTTTTTAATATCAATGCATTAAAACTATCAAAATAATATCTAAAAATAATCAATTCAGAAGAAAAATACTTTAAAAAACCCAGTTATAATACAAAAATAAACACTCATTAAAAACGTTTCACTGAAAACGCCCTGTTTAGGATCACTATTTTCTGGTGGAAATTATTTCGCTATATATAACCTTTTTAGGTTGTCTGTTGGTAGCCGGAGAAGCAATGATTTAGTTTATCCCATGGAGAATGCAGCTATCAATTGAAAGCAAGAATGAGAGAAGTAGGAAAGGAAAGATAACTTGGAATTGCTTTGGTGTTTTAAAAAAAATAATTTTTTTTAATTAAATTTTTAAATCGTTTTAATGTCAAAATTATTTTTTTAAAAAATAAAAAATTATTATTTCAATATATTTTTAAATAAAAAATACTTTAAACGTTGTTATACAAATAAATGAAAAGAGACAAAATAAGAAAGAAAGAAAACAGAGATTTCAGTTTTCTTTTCTTTTCTCGGAAAGCGAGAGAGAGAAATGAGGAGAAATGGAAAGGAATCTTCCGGATGCAGCTTTGGATCCGCGGATGAAGTAGTCACATATTGCGTGGCAGTTTAATGGCGATGACTTGATTAATCACGTGACCTTAGTAAACGATCAAAAATTTCAGTTAATGCTTTGCCATCCTTTTGATACTTAACGTGCCCACTTAAGATAACCCAACGGTTAATGCTTTGCCATCTCTCCAAAATGTTTTTTCATACAATTGCGAAGGCTTTAAAACCAATTTGATCTCTTTCCAACCTCTGCTGTAAATCTTACCAGCCCTTTCCATCGCTAGTATCAATTGGTCTTGATCGTGCTAATTTCAATTTATTCTCTTGGTTCAGAAACTAAGCAAAGGCCAAGAAAAAAAAACAGAAATCTTCGAAGGAGAATGAGTTAAATTTAGCCTATACATAAATCCACTTTCAGCACCAGAAAAGGACAGTCAGGAACGAGAATGGGAACCTCTGAACTTCAGGCAAACCTCATATTCTGGCAGCCAACAAGGATTGCATTGAAAACGTTTCGTATTGGATGATGGCCATGCAATGAGAGCTTTGTGATAATGGAGCACACAGCTTAAGGAAATGATTATTAAGGAACTTACCACGCAAAAGCCTAAAACTTTGCGACAGACACCTCATGCCACTAAGGGTAGGGAAGTGATGATGAGCACTCCTACTATAGGGCAATAGGATATAACTAGTCATATCGCGGGGCTTTGCTGCAGGCCAAATATATTTTTTTTTCTCTGTGAAAAATGATATTCATTCAACGCAAGAGGAGGTTTAGAATTAATACACCTTCACTGTAGTACCCTTTACACGATAACGAAAAAGAAAGATGGATTAATCATTCTTGCATGAACGTGTGGCGTCAAAACTGGACTCGTAAACGGACCCTCCCTTGCTCAAGTAGTAAAATCCAAGACTGACAAAAAGAAAAAGAAAAAAGAAGCAGGTTTAGGTGAGGTTTAAAATGGTGGGCTGCAGGAAAAGAGAGATCGCGAAAGGACGGGGGAGGGGGGATACTTGATTGTTCCAACTTTCAAGTTTCAACGAGGGAGAAAATTGCAACGGGAGGAGCGTCTGCTGTCAAAGAAAAAGGGGGAAAGATGATTTAGAGTGTTTTTTAAAAAAAAAATAGGATGAGTTGATCTGCTTCAAACGGTTTCAGTTTTTTTAAATTGAAATCAGAACAAACTTAGAGTGTGTTTGATATTGCGGTTGCTGTTGTGGTTGTGGTTTGAAAAAAGTTGTTTTATAAAAAGTACTTTTAGTTGAGGTTGGTTTGGAAAAATATATGTTTGGTTAAAACTGTGGTTGAAACTGAGGTTGAGTAAAAAGTAGTTTAATGTGTTTGGTTAAAAAAATGTTTTTCAAATTGAGGTTATAAAAAATTAAATATATATATATATATATATATATATATATTAATATTGATGGTTTTTAATTTAAATATTGTAGATTTAATTATCATTATTACATTATTAAATAAATAATATTTTATATCAAATACTTTTTATTATTCCATTAAATTATCTACAATTTCATCACGTATGAAATTCATCTGATAAGGACTATAGTTTTCATGGTTTTTTGAGCGTGCAACAAAATCAGGTAAAATATCATCAGAAACAGAATTGGAATTGCGATCAAATTCCACAAGTGTTACGTCATCATGCGATATTCTTCTAATTTATGTAGTGTTATTAAATATTATTTTTTTGAGTAAAACACAATTTTAAAAAAATTAATTTTTTTTTTACCAGGTCGGACGCGGTCCAATAAATTTTACTCGCATGAATAGTGCAAAAAAAACTTCTCGCGGGTGAATTATAATTCACCTTGGCACTGTTCACTTCTTGAGTGAACAGTGCCCAAGTGAATTATAATTCACCTGGCATCACCTGACATGGGCACTGTTATGAACAGTGCCCATGTGAATTACAAGAGAAGCAGCTCCCAGCTGCTTGTGCAAAACGCCGGTTTGATGCAAAAAATTATGGGACCCATCAAATAATAAACTGATGTTTACATGTTACCAAACGCCTGGTTTACGCGGTTTGCTTTAAAAGCAAAAGCTACCGCGTAAACAAACGCCCTCTTAGTAGTTTCTCTGTTTTTTTTCTTTTAGTTTGGCTTTTTTTATTAATGTTTTTTTTTCTGGTTTAATTGGTTGATCGATTATTTTAAACACCTCTAAGCTAAACAAATTCTTACGTTAGAGGGCAATTTAATATTTTAACTATGTATATAAAAAGAAAAAGTCTAGAAGGCCTTTGCAAAAGGTATATTAAAATTTTACTTTTAAAGATAATTCAATCATTACATTATGCTAAAAAAATCAAATATCATAAGATTCAGGATTTCAAATAACACATTTTTTTATAGGTTTTCTTACATTATGTGATCCATCCCAGAAGCTGCATAGCCAGTAACAATATCTTCAGCATCACAAAGTAGGCCTTTTTTTATGCATCGTCTGCTTCTCTAATTCAACCACTCTCGATTCTTTCATCATCGAAGGTAGATTAAGGTCTTGATTTCTCTTGTAATCAACCTCTCTCGATTCTTTTACCACTGAGGCTAGATTAGGGTCTTGTTTGCCTTTAAAATCGAGAATTTTAGGGGTTTCTTTTAAAAAATACTTAAAGAAGAAGATGTTGGAACTGAGTTAGTTAATAATGTCCTAGTATTTAGGATTAAGAGATTAGGTTTGATTTATTCTTTGCTCACTAAACAACGGTTGTAGGAGTGTTAAACATGGGTTGCATATTTTTCTCTTTTTCTGTTGTAAAGGCTTGATATATGCACCAGCCTTACTATTGAATAAAACATGTTCCATTCTCCTCATTCTGAGAGTTTCTTTAGTGCTTAAAGTTTTATGGCTCTAACAAGTGGTATCAGAGCTTCATAATAGGGAGATGGAGAGAATATAAGAACCTGCAGCGTTCTTGTGAAGAGAGGGAGAGTGCAGAGAAGGAAGAAGGGGAGATCGAAGGCATGACAGCTGAAGGAAATTCCGTCTAACCAACTATTCTCAGGTTTGATGGTCACTATGACCATTGGGCCATGCTGATGGAAAATTTCCTACAATCCAAAGAGTATTGGAGTTTGATCGATACTAGAATTCCCGAAGTTGCAATTGGAGCAGAACAGGCGAAGGCACAACAAAAGACTGTGGAAAACATGAGGCTGAAAGATTTGAAAGTAGAAAATTACCTCTTCCAAGCCATTGATCATACCATTATAGAGAAGATTTTGAACAGAGATTCTGTAAAAGGAATATGGGATTCCATGCGTTAGAAGTATCAAGGGTCTATAAAGGTGAAACATGCTCAATTATAAGCATTGCGGAGAGAATTTGAGCTTCTTGGAATGAAAGCTGGAGAGAGTGTTGATGATTATTTTGGTAGAACTCTTACTATTGCCAATAAGATGAAACCTCATGGTGAACGTATGGAGCAAACTGTCATCATTGAGAAGATTTTGAGATCCATGACGGCAAGGTTTGATTATAGCGTATACTCTATCGAGGAACCAAATAATCTTGCTGAAATGAGCATTGATGAACTCCAAAGCAGCTTGCTTGTGCACGAGCAAAGAATAAAGGGACACACAGATAAAGAGCAAGTTTTCAAGGTCATCAGCGGAAAGAAGTTTGAAGAAAGGGAGGATGATCGATTTGGAGGCATAAATAGAGGTCATGAAGGCTTCAGAGGCAGAGTAACCTTTCAACAAAACCATCATTGAGTGCTTTCGATGTCATAAAGTAGGGTATTTTTCTTATGAATGTCCTAGTTGGGAAAAGGCAACTAATTATGCGGAACTGGATGAAAAAGATGAAATGTTGCTCATGTCATACGTGGAACTTCACAAATCAACCAGAAAAGAGGTCTGGTTTTTAGACTCGAGTTGTAGCAGTCATATGAGTGGGAATAAACTGGGTTTATAGAATTAGAAAAAGGGTTCAGACACTCGATCAAGCTAGGCAACAATTTGAGAAAAGCAGTAATGAGAAAGGGATGTGTGAAGTTGAATGTAGCTGGAGTGATGCAAAAGATTGGTGGTGCTTACTACATCCCAGAGTTGAAAAACAATTTGTTAAGCATAGGCGACTACAAAAGAAAGGCCTAGCAATACTTATCCCAAATAATACGTGCAAACTATTTCTTATGCTTGCAGCAATGCCTCCAAAGGAATCAATAGCTTTCTTTCAAACTAGTGAAGAGGGTGAAACACAACTATGGCACAACATGTTTGCTCACTTTAGTTTCAAGGGCTTAAGGACTTTGTATTACAAGAAAATGGTTAAAGGGCTACCATCACTTAAAGCTCCCACGAAAGTGTACTGATTGCTTATCCGAGAAACAACACAGGAACAACATCTCGAAGAAAAGCTATTGGAGAGCCTCATGCAAACTACAACTTGTTCATTCGAACAGTTGTGGACCTGTGAACCAAGAATCCAACAGTGAAAAAAGGTACCTAATCATTTTCATTGATGATTTTAATAGAAAGAGTTGGGTTTATTTCATTTTAGAAAAGTCAGAAGCTCTTGATATGTTCAAAAGGTTCGAAAGTTTATTTGAGAAAGAGGCTGGTTTTTTTGCGGGTTGTTTACGAACGGTAGAGGTGGTGAATTCACTTCTAAAAAGTTCAATAAGTATTGTAGTATGAATGGGATCAAGAGACAATTAACTACAGCAGACAAACCTCAGCAAAACAAAGTTACTGAGAGGAAGAACCGGACGATCATAAATCTAGTTAGAAACATGTTGTCCAAAAAACATATTCCTAGAGAGTTATGGCCGGAGGCGGTAAACTAGTGTATACATGTACTGAATAAGATTTCTATTTTAGCAGTCAAAGATCTCACACATGGAGAAGCATGGAGTGGTGTTAAACCCTCAGTGGAATACTTTTGAGTGTTTGGTTGCATTGGCCACGTATATATTCTGAATGTGAAAAGAACAACACTGGATTCAAGGAGCTCAAAATGTGTATTGTTGGGAGTAAATAAAGAAACAAAAGGCTATAGAATGTATAATCCAGTCACAAAGAAAATGGTGATAAGTTATGATGTGATTTTTGAAGAAAATGAAATTGGGACTGGACAAAAGGTGTCAATAATGTGTTGCTAAAGTGGAGAGATGATGAGAGCGATGTGCTTGAAGAAGAATTTGAAGAAAATAAAGATGAGGTTGAAGAGCAAGAGCAAAAGTAGAATGAAGCAACTGGAGTAATTAGTCCTTCTTCATCAAGTTCGTCTCCAAAATGCTCAGCCAAAAATAATGAGTCTAATCAACCTGCTACCAGAAACCAAAGAACACCATACTGGATGCAGGAATATGTCACAGGTGCAGGTTTGTATGAAGAAGAAGAAGAAACTTAAAACATGGTACTATATACCACTGCCAGAGATCCATACACCTATAAAGAAGCCTCAAGAAGTCGAAAATAGAGAGGAGCCATGGATAATGAGATTTCAGTAATAGAGATAAATGGTACGTAGGAATTAACTGTTCTACCAAAGAATGCTAGAAAGATTGGGGTAAAATGGATATACAAGAAAAAGCTCAATGAGAAGGGGGAAGTTGACAAATACAAGGCTAGGCTTGTAGCAAAGGGGTATGCACAACAACATGGGATTGACTACACTAAGGTGTTCACACCAGTGGCAAGATGGGACACAATCCAAATGGTTCTAGCTATGGTAGCACAGAGAAAATGGAAAATGTATCAACTGGATGTAAAAAGCGCATTCCTCCATGGAGAATTAGATGAAGATGTGTACGTAGAGTAGCCTCTTAGTTACAAGAAGAAGGGAGAGGAATACAAAGTTTTCAAGTTAAAGAAGGCTTTATACGGATTGAAGCAGGCACCAAGAGCCTAGTTTAGTAAGATTGAATCATATTTGTTTAGGGAATGGTTTGTTCGATGGCCAAGTGAGCATACTTAATTTGTCAAAACTCAAGGAGAAGGAAAGATTCTGGTGGTGAGCTTGTACGTGGATGCCTTGGTGTTCACTGGAAGTAATGAGGAGATGTTTGCAGAGTTTAAAGCTTTAATGAAATGAGAGTTTGATATGACTGATTTAGGTAAGATGAAGTTCTTTCTCGGAGTAGAGGTTGTACAAAATGATGAAGGAATTTACTTAAGTCAAAATGCTCTGGAGATTTTGGAGAGGTTTGGCTTGGAGAATGCAAATTCAGTTCGTAATCTAATGGTACCAAGTATTAAACTGATGAAGAATGAAGATGGAAAACAAGTGGATATGACTCAATACAAGCAGATGGTATGTAGTTTTATGTACCTATCAGTGAATAGGTCGGACCTTATGTTTGTGGTTAGTTTGGTTAGTAGGTATATGGAGAGACCAATAAGTCTACATATGCAGGCTATCAAGAGAGTTTTGAGGAATGTGAAGGGATCAGTGGACTTGGGAATTTGCTATAAAAGGGGAGTTGCAAGTGATGAAATGTTAATGGCCTTCTCTGATAGTGACTATGTCGGTGATCAAGATGATCGTAGGAGCACTTTTGGATATGTTTTTATGCTTAATGGGGGAGCAGTTGGTTGGAGTTTGAAGAAACAACCAGTGGTCTCCCTTTCAACAATCGAGGCAGAGTTTATATCTGCAGCTCATTGTGCTTGCTAGGCGGTGTGGATTAGAAGAGTGCTCGAAAAGTTAGATTGCAAACAAGGTAAACATACTGTCATACACTGTGATAACATGTCTACGATTAATTTAACAAAGAATCCAATTATGCATGGCAGAAGTAAGCATATAAATGTCAGGTTTCACTTCCTGCGTGAGCTTTGCAAAGAAGGTGTAATTGAGTTAAAGCACTGCAATTCACAAGACCAAGTTGCTAACATTATGACAAAAGCATTGAAGATAGATATATTTGAGAAGCTGAGAAGTTTGTTGAGCATATGTATGGTATTAAGTGGTTAAACTACTTGCTGAAAGGGAGAAATTGTTGGAACTGAGTTAGTTAATAATGTCCTAGTCTTTAGGATTAAGAGATTAGGTTTGATTTATTCTTTGCTCACTAAATCATGGTTGTAGGAGTGTTAAACGTGGGTTACATACTTTTTTGTTTTTTTGTCGTAAAAGCTTGATGTATACACCAGCCTTATTATTGAATAAAACATGTATCATTCTCCTGATTCTAAGAGTTTTTTTAGTGCTTAAAGTTTTCTGGATCTAACAGAAGAGAGACATATTGGATATGATAGAAATTTTTTTGTCTAGATCCTTTGTCTATTTTTCGTGAAAAAGAAAAGGATGAACAAAAAAAGATGTGATTTTGGGTCAAAAAAATCAAGGGTTTTCATAGCTAGGCAGCTATGTATTTTATTTAAAAAAAAAAAAAAAACAAAAATCATTGTGCAAGAACACAATTATATGTGACTTGGACTTGATACAAATTATTAATACAGTGTTTTAGCCATAAAATTTAGAGTTTTGTTAATAATAAAATAATTAATAATTAATGCTAAGGAGACACATTGGCACAACAATACCATAAAATCTGCTCACATCCATTTGACTGCTACCGTTTTATAACATTTTGTCAAATCCTAAGTGCCAAGAGCACATTTGGAATGGTATTTCAATAAATTTTAAAGAATTATTTAAAATAATTTATTTTTTTGTATTTTTAAATTATTTTAATAGATTGGTATCAAAAATAATTTTTAAAAAATAATAATAAAATATTATTTTAATATATTTTCGAGTAAAAAATACTTAAAAAAATAACCGTTACCACACTCTCGAATACTATCTAAAACAAGATTTGATATACTATAAATATAACATTATATTATATTTATTGTCCTCCCTTTTTTTTTAAAAAAAACTTATTATATGCAGACACATAAGTTATTTCGTAAATCTTATTAAGAGATGTAAAAAGCATCACAATTGGATCCTACGTATATCTTTTTCTTTGGTGTCGATGGTGGCTTGAACTTATTTTTTTAATTCTTATGTTGAATAATGTGGTGTAAGAGCTTTTATTTATATAAAAAAAATCAAGAAAATATTAATTTTAATATTTTTTAATAACTTTTCAGTTTAAATATACTTAAGAAAATACTTTGACTAGAGTTGGTTAAAATACACAACCAAGCCCTCTAAAATTGCTGGGAATTATCCTATATGATATTTTATTTGCAATTAGAATGAGATAAATCATGAAGCGTAGAAAGGTATTTGAGATTTTCTTACCATAATTAATTTTTAATTCTTGGAGTCAGAAGCGTATATAAAAAAAATAATGCTAAGTTTTTCTTTTTTAAATAATAATAGTAAATTAAAAACCTGTTTATTTTACGTTTCAAAAATGTTCTCATGGCCACACCACTCTCCACCGCAGCCCCGTTGTCATTGGGCCACTCCGCCCACTCCCATTATACTAGGCGGAGCCCCACGAATGAAACCCAATGTTTTAGCAATTGACCCGCAAAGATATACATAAAACTGCCACCAAATGGGCCATAACCCATAAGGATCCGATCGCATAGCCCCAGAAAAAAAAAAAAAAAACTATAAAGCCAAAGTCTATGATCAGATAAACTGGTACCGAAAAAAACTAAACAATCATGTCAGATATACAATTAATTAAGAATTTGTTGGTAATTTAACTTAAACAATCATGTCAGATATACAAGTCAAATCAAAAAATTAAAATCAAAAAATCAAAATTAAATCCAAAACAAATCAAGTATCGAACATGATCAGATAAACTGGTACCGAAAAAAACTAAGCAAGCCAAAGTCTATGATCAGTTATCAGAGGGAGCTCGAGCTCATTTTAACGAAAGCAATTAGGATCTATGTTTTTATGCTTACACATCATTAAAACTTCCCCATCCTTTCATAATCGTAAAGGAAAACTAACACCATTAAGTTTCCTATGTTCTGCAGGTTAAGAGAAGATGACAGGCTTTTCTAGAAGAGAAAGCACACGCTTCCTATTTGTTCACACGTTACCTTGCAATCCTGATGCAAACGCACACATACATTATTCCTATATTTCCATTCCTATTCTGTTTCATTGCTTAAAACTCTTCCTTTAAGTTAAGCTCCTAGGGTTTCCAGTTCCTCTCACTAACATGGAAGTAATCATCTTCTAGTCAAAGAAAACTTCAAGCAAATGGAATTAAGTTCAAGGTTTCTGATTTATCTTATCCATGAGTCTGTAACTTTTGTGTATGACCAGTGACAAGTCCAATAAGATTCGCAGCATGATGTAATGGCAAAGACAGTACGTAAGAAAAAACCTTCTAATAAGAAAAGTTTACCTTCTTTTAAAGATTCAACAAGTCTGTTGCCGAATACACTGGAACTATAAGAACAAATTAAAACCCATAAGTTGCTTGAGGATGTTGCTTTCTCTTCTCCCTCCTTGATAACAGAGTCTCTTATTTCTCTTGGAAGGATGTAAGTGCCCTCTGTTTTGTTGCGCTCACAAAGTCTATTTGGTGTATCTGAATGTGGCCTTTTACAGGAGAATCTCAATCCTTTTATGAAATGAAACAATCATCGACTTCATGAAAACCGAATCCTTGAAGATTTTCCTGATGAATCCGGACTGGAAACTAGCTTAAGTGTTGGCCACCAACCCTTTTTGGCTCGATCTGCGGGGAGAGAATCAGGGCAGAAAATGTGATTTCTTACTTCAGGATCACGGACAACACGTTCAATATTACGGGCATGTGTTTTTCGTTTCCTGGGAGGATCAATTGGCAGCTTGGACTAGGGCGGAAAGAGGGCAAAAGATCAACTTCCATATGGGCAAAACCCAGAATTTCTGCAGAAAAAAGCATCGTTTTGTTTGAAGATTGAAACCATGCTCCTCCCCAATTTTTAAAAAAAAAAGCCCCCTTTCACGTAACGTGAAACGATGTCGTTTTTGTTACTCAACTAGAATTAGGTTTCCTTATTGAATCACACTAAACTTCATATCAGTCCCCTTTTTTCAATTCTCTTATTTTTGTCAATTTGCACCTTTTCCTCTTAATTTATTTCAATCTTGACCTGACCGAATCAAAATATGTCCTTGATTTCTCGATTGATCATTTATCAGCCCTTGGTTCTTCGATTATTCATTTTTAAGCCTGACTCCCAATTTCAATTTTCTTTTTTCAGTTAAGCTTTTAATTGATTTACTAAATTAGCAATTTATTTCAAACTCATACTTGAACTTTCAATTTTTTTACCTTCAACCAAACTAAACCAATTTAAACCTTTTTCTTCGATTTTTTCTTCAATTCAAACCTCAGTTATGACCAATAATTTCTCAAACTCAAATTTTGCATGTGATACTTAATTATTGGTATGATTTCAATCCCAACTCTATATCTTATTTTTTATTTTTTGGGTTTTCTATGATTATCTCTAACAACACAAATATTAATAAAAATTACTAAAACAACAAAATAATTAAAAATTAACTAAATTTACCCCTCGCGTGCGCGCAGATATATATATATATATATATATATATATATATTTGAAGAGGCTGATATGGAATTCAATGTGGAGAGAGAGAAGAAGAAGAAGAAAAGATATGGTCGCCGATGCCCATCTAGAAGTGTGTTTGGTACACTCGTCGTCTTATTGCAGAAGAAGTGTCGACTGTCGAGACCATTCAAACATCACCGCAAAATGTAAGGTTTGGTGACCGGATGACCCAACACGTGCTAGTAAAGTTTTTTTAATATATTAAATATTTATTAAAATACAAAAACACCTGAGTTAACTTGACGTTAGCAAAAAACAAACATGATGAAAAGACCAAAACATCCTAGAAAATAGTTTTGTTAATTTTGAACCCAAGAATAATTAAGTAATTTAACTTTAATAAAATATTGAAAAGGACATAAAAGCCCTTGGGCTTAACCTATCTTTTTTTTTTTGTTCTCAGGGCATTTAGGTAACTTATTTGTTCCAAAAAATAAAAAAGACTAATTTGAAAATGACATTAAATCATGGTAAAAAGATCATTTTGCCCCCAAATCCTAACTTAATATTTTTTTTGAGCCAGGTGCATGTTTTTATGATCATTATTCCAATGAATAATGTTCATTGGTCTTCTACGCTATGGGTCAGATTAAAAATAATTTTAATATAAAAAATATCTATGCATTGCTAGAATCTTTCCTAGTAGAAAAAAAAAATTTAAACCATGTGGGTATTGACCCAATCGACTTGGCAGGTTCGAAGATAATTTGGATGACTGGTAAAAACATAATTTGACTCGAAATAAATATTCAAGATGATATTTATTTTTTATAAATATTGAGACAACAACATATTCGATCGACTTGAGTCGACCCAGATTAACCTACCAATTTGCATGAAACTATGATAACTCTGTAGAAAGAAAATCAAAACAAATTATGAAACCTAATTTCCAATAAATCAAATGTTAAAGGATGAAAATAAAAAAAATTAATTTGAGTCAACTCGGGTTAACCTATCGAACCTGCATCCCCGGTCATAAGACTATGATAACTTAATGAAAACAAGTTGAAATAAATTATGAAGCTCAATTCCTAATAAACATTGTGTTGAAAGATAAAATTGAAAAAAAAATCAAGTAAAAAAAATATAAAAAAACAACATGAGTCAACTCGAGTTAATTTGGCAAACTTGGAACCCAAGTCATGAGACGAGAATAACTTTATAAAAAGCAAATTGAGACAAATCATGAAGTATGATTCTCAACCAACCTAATATTAAAATATGAAATTGAGAAAAAAATTCAATTATAGGAAAAGGGATAAAAACTCGAGTCAACTGAGTTAAGTCAGAATCGTGGTCTAAGTCATGAGATTGGAATAATCTTATAAAAAATAAATTAAAAAAATAAATTATAATCTCCAATAATCTAATGTTGAATAATAAAATTAAAAAAAATCATCAATTGAAAAAAAAAAGCCAAAAATAAGTGAAAAAAAACTATTATAATGAATTTGTTTTTTTGAAAAAAAACCCTTCCTCTTCTCGTTTTTTGTTAACAAGATTCTCGAATTAACTTTATTCAAAATGGTGTTATGGTTTTAATATATAAATTTTTTATTTATCAATATATTTAAGTTTTAATTAATAAATTTTAATATCTAAAAAAATTGAACACATACATTGAGTATTATCTTGTCACATATATAGATAAAAATTAAAATTAAAATATTGATAGCAAGTCAGAAAAAGAAAAAAAAATACCGAGGAAAGTTTTTAAACTAAATATTATAATCATAATTTATTCACATAGATTTATTGTAAATTCTTATTTTTCAAATCAATAAAAAGCTAATATCATAACTTTTAGTTTAAGATGCATATAAAATATTTTTGAATAAAAAGCAAAAACAGAAAAATCAAGAAACTTATCTCTATCAACACATATCAAGATTCTTTAGGTTATTTAAAAACATATCAAGATTTTTTAGGTTGTTTAAAAATATATAGGAGTTTAATATATCAAGATTCTTTAGCTAGTATAGGAGTTTAATGATGGATTATTTGTTTCGTTGTTATTTTTTAAATAAGCCTTCTTTCTTAATAAAATTATAAAATCAAATAATACGTTAAAAACAGAGAGAATAATTAAAATTTTAAATTCAATATATATAAATAAAATAAAATATATTATATTGTTTTTTTAAAAAAACTACCTTTTATTTTGGTTTCACGAATATAAGTTCTTTATATTAAAAAAGAGAATAATTAAATATCTAAATTTGATATGCATTGAAAAAAATATATATATTAAATAATTTTAAAAAACAATTAACTGCTTTTTGAAGTCTCAGGACATAAATTTATAAAATTAATTTCAATCCATAAAAAGAAATTTAAAAATTGATACCCGGTTGAAAAAAAATAAAATGCTATAAAAAATATATAAAATTTAAGTTAAATATTTGTAGGGGTGAAATTTTTGTTAATGTTCTTGTTCAAATACACATAATATAACGACTTTGATAACACACACAAAAAATATTTTAAAAGACATAATTAAATTATTAAACAATTATTTATATATGAATAATTGAATGACTAAAATTGATTATACATGAACAATTGATTATGACTGCAATGTGGGGGCATACGATTAGTTAAACTATATAATAGTACCTTTGTTTTCAGCTGACATAATGTTTATTTCAACTTGCAAGGTAAAGTTGAAAAATTGGAAAGCATCCTAAAGACCGAATAATTCTATCCTATCCATGGAAAAAATAAAAAGAATAATTTAGTGCCCTTTGTTGTTTATCTATTATGTGAATTATTTGGCATACCAAAATGTAATGTATACTTTAACAAAAAAAAATTAATACATTTCTAAGTAAAAAATACTTATAAAAAAAAAAAACAATTAGAGAGAAGCTAGTTAAATTTTGAAATGTGGTGGTAATTAAAAGGATCAACTAAACACTTTATAACATAAATGTGCATGTATATGCGGTAAGATCGAGACTCTTCTAATATTTTGTAATGATTCATGAAAAAAGTAACTACTCCTCATTTTAAATTGCAACTTGGACTCTTAATGATGAGATGGCTAAAATATGTGTGAATCACTACATTAGGAACTGATAATATAATAGAAAATAAAAAAGATAAGAAAAAGCTCTGATGGGCCTCGACCAAACTGAATCCCAATACACTCGGTTGGTTCATGGCCCAACCGAGTCCACCACACTTGATTGGGTTGTGGCCGAATCAAGCTCCTCTCTCTTCTCATCTTCTTTTTAATCTCCTAGCTTGGTATAGTCTCATTTACTATTCATGAATAGTATTTATTATGCAAAACTCATTCCCAACAAGTCCAAAACATAGTTTTTAAACTTAACCCGGTGGTCGACCTGAACCAAGACCCGGGTCAAAGGTTTTGACCTGGTCATCTCGGGTCGACCTTTAATTTTTTACTTTTTTTATAAAATAAAATGTTGTTATTTTTATTAAAAAAAATAGACAACGGGTTGCAATCGGGTCACCCAAGTTTTTTCCTTCCCCTATGTTTTCTTAAACTTGACCCGGTTATGGCCTTGGGTCGGCCGGGTCCCAAGTCGACCAACCCATCAGACCAACCCAGGTTTTAAGATTATGGTCCATAGTCCCCAGACTCGGTCAAACCGGGCTCAACCCCTCCTCTCTCTCTCTCTCTCTCTCTCTCTCTTCCCTTTCTCTCTCATCTTTAGCTTGGTATAGTTTCGTTTATTATTCATGAATACTGTTTACTAAGTAAAACTCATTCAGAACGAGTCCCAAGTCCCAAACTTGGTGAGACCAAGCTCATCTCTCTCTCCTCTCTTTGTTGGGTCTGACCGAGCTACCTTGTCTCACCTCGTTTTACTATTTATGAACCATACTATTTGCATGGTACTATTCATGCATCGTACTATCCATCATTATCCATACTATTTATGAATAATACCATTTCTCATATATTTAACCAGATATTTTTCTAGATATTTTCAAGATATTTGTCACATATGTTCTAAGTTATATATTCTCAGGTTTTCAAAAAGAGGAAGGGGGTCTAAACACGTATCTATACACTTCTCTATTATACAAATAACACGAGACAGAGAACACACATTTTTTTTTCTGCATATAAAAGCACCATTTTTATCTTCTTTAATTTTTACTTGCTTGTCACTTGAGAAAAACTTGAATACTAACTCAAGCATTGAAGTGTCCTTCATTTCATGAGGGATTTGTTTTACAGGTACGACTCAGGCCTAGGTCTCTTTAGCTAAGGAAAGTTAGTATTTTTTATGAAGTTTTTCCATGACTTCATCAGCGGCTCTGTTTATATGAGTTTAAACAAAAAATTAGTCCATTCCCTTTCATTTTTTTTTTAAAATCTTTCCATGACGGACGAGACTCCAGAATAAGAAAGGGTGATTGATCTACCCACAAAGACTCCAGCTCCTATTGGGCTTCAACAACTTTGCAATCAAATTCATTTACTTAACGATGTTGTGGTGATGCAACTGTATCTTCGCATTATTTCTCATACACAACAACAAGCCTCTATACATGCACTAAGTACACACATTTACAACTCCATTTCTATAGAGAAACAAGGTAAAATGACTTATATACGAGTAACACTCGCAATCTTACAATAAAAATGAGATACATATCTCATTCTTGCATGAGACACTCCAAACAATCTAGTCTCCATCATTTTTCATCACCTCACTCCACCATATAAAGACCTAGGCGTCAGACAACCTCCATGACTTTACTAGTCCGTGAGCTACAACACAATGCTCACCAAAAGACTCTATTTTGTCACATAGTGTTACAAACTCAAAGACCGTGTCTCTATAAAAGTCAGTCTAGATAACTATGAAGGATTTATAGACCTTCAGGGGAACATCTAAAATGTGAAAAAAAATCCTAGAGCTTATCACATAAAACATTAATGTTATATATGAAGTTCTTCCAACAACTTTTTACGAATATGTTAAAATGTAGTATCATAGCCTAAAACATGCCTCTACCATAAGTCTTCATAATCTTTTTGTGAAGCTTATCTCTCACTTTAGCATAAACATTCCTTCTAAAAAAGTACCATATAACTCTTCATAGTCACATAATGAAAAAATAAAAGTACTAGAGCCTATCTTAAAAGGTTCAATGAAAAATTCTTATGCGTGGAGAATATGCTTAAACTCATCGCCATTGAAACTTTGATGAATGGGGTCTATAACTATTCCTTATGAGAAAGGTTATACACACTTTCTGATAAAAGTCTTCTCAACATCAAACACGTGAGGAAAAATTACAACAGGTTAGAATAAGCTAGCGTGACTAGACAAAATCATCCATGCTTCCAAATATAGGTAAAGTCTTCACCACGCCATCAATCTCCAATAAAAAAAATCCAAAAGGAAAACTAGAGGGCACATCTATGATTATTTGACATTCCCTGAGCTCATGATCATACCTTTGACCACTACAAGAATATAGGGGCTAACTGTTATTCAAAGAAAAGACTTCTTATAACATCCACCTCCAATAAAATATGGTTTAGACACAAAAAAACCCCAATAAATTGTCTTTTTCACCATGAGAATGAGCATAACACTAAGGAGTGTCATGCACTAAAAAACAATAGAACAATTGATTATCAGTGGTCACCTCCACTAGTTTATAAGAGAGAGAAAAAACAGTCAAAGCTAGGGAGAGAAGTCCATGCACTTACATTGTTGCCTAAGATTAAATAAACCATAGATTATCTCTAAAGATTTGAATCTCCATCTTTTTTGTATTTTAATAGAATAAACTAAACTATGCATGGCTTAGTTAGTACTGTTATATTATTATGCATAACTTGGTTTTACAGTTTATGAACAGTAGCATTACTTTATGCATAACTTGGTTTTACTATTCATGAATAGTATTTTTCAAGGCTTGGACTAACTGAGCTTCACATTCAATTTACTATTCCATGAATCGTAATAATGGCTACTGGCTTGTAAATGATAAGGAGTTTAAGCGATAATAGCTAGTCAATCTCTCAATCACAAGTCTATATGGCCACTATCTCCAATTCTTCAATTCTTGTGACCAAATTTCTCTAGGTCTTTGCGACCAATATCTCTAGGTCTTCGTGGCCATGTCTCTAGGTTCTCGTAACAACTATCTTTAGGTTCTTATGACCAAATCTTTCCATATCTTCATGACCATTATCTTCAAGTCACTATGACCACTCTCTTCATGTCTTCGTGACCAATGTTTCCAAGTTCTTGTAACCAAATGTCTGTAGAAAGATCATGGATATTTCTCCATCAAACATTAACAAAAATCTCTTAATGGAAAAAATTTAAAGGCACGCCTATACAAGTGACACTTTTGTGCAAGCATAGCGATAAAAGTAAATTTTTGCACTGTAAGTATTTTCTTCCCCTCTTTAGCTAGATAAAGTCTTCCAAACATATATGTTTATAAGACTTTGAGGTGCAAGTTATAATACAACAAAAAAAAAAGATAAGAAAAAACTTGGTTAAGTTGTGGCTTCATCAAGCTCTTTTCTCTCACCCCTTAGCTTGTTATAGTTTAATTTACTATTCATGAATAGTATTTACCAGATTCAGTTAAATCGAGCTTCAACCCCTTATTTTCCTCTCTTCCCTCAGCTCGATATAGTACTATCATTTACTATTCATTAATAGTGTTTGTCATGCAAAACTTGTTCAGAACAAGTCCTAAGTCCCAGACTCTATTAAACTGAGCTCCACTCTGTCATCTTCTTCTCTCTCTTACCTTGGTCGAT
>Ga0307517_10005883_pt1 | contig 18308 bp, 18 predicted proteins | sample 23_EM_MG_FD_194515 | JGI IMG/M metagenome (GOLD analysis project Ga0307517, IMG submission 194515) | Populus trichocarpa ectomycorrhiza microbial communities from riparian zone in the Pacific Northwest, United States - 23_EM | ecosystem: Host-associated > Plants > Roots > Unclassified | place... | reverse complement strand
CCCCCCCCCCGCGGTTTGAAGGTCTGAACGCCTGGAAGCGGGATCATAGATGCCCTCGGTTTTGAACGACGTTTGACTGTGACACGAGAGGGGCCAGCCTGTGCTGGCTCATTTGAGGCAAAAGTAGGGATAACGGCCGCCACCATCTTTTGCGGCGCTTGTTGAACGGCAGCGAAGTGAGGCTTCGGTGCAGGTTTATTGTCTAGTACTGATGAGTAAAACGTGCCGACACTGGGAAGAGGGGCATTACCTCGTTCATTGATCACAGGCTTGTTCTCGATATTCTTTGTTCGCCCGGCAAAACTAGAGAAGGGGTCAACACGCTAGTAACCTTCTTGCAAACCTCAGAGCGTACTTAAGGGTATTGAGGGTATCTTGGCGAAACTTGATACCGGGAGCGAGGTTAACAATCAAAAGGCCCACGGATGTACCACCTAAGGCATCTTGTAGGATGCGTGTCAACTTGGAGTTTCTGTATGGGATACGAGGCTTGTGGGCGGAGTCAGTGATCGTGAGTTGAGGTACAGCCAACACAGATAACTTACAGCTCCTTGGTTCAGGGAATGAACCACCTGGCCCAAGACACTAAGGGACTTATTGATGGCTGCGGATTCAGCCATCCGCGAAGCATCGTTCCCTGTCAACTACAACGGGTCATCAAGATCAGCTACCCAAATCCAGCTCTCTTCATACCTTGTTGTTCTCAGATCCAGCCAAATCAACCAGGACGAGTTTTCCCGTCAGAGCTAACAGGGTAAAGTCAATACCGAAGGCATGCGGCGTACTGGAGGAAATGACCGACTCTTCTGCCTTTCTTCGTCGAGGATGTTCATCTCGACAGTCAGGACAGCATGACTCCGCGAACTGGCTCGGTTCAGATTAGTCGCACCGACCGTGCGGGCTTTGGAAGCTTTGCTGTTTTTTGTACAGTGTGCCATCATTTAGCCAACATTGAAGCTGCGGAAAATGACGGCGACCCACGAGTATATGCTTTGGAACTCTTCTTCCGTGGAAACAGGGAGCGAAGATAAATTGGCCACGAAGATTTGTCCTGCGTCATTCTCTCGAACGGGGAGTTTCGGCGCCTGCAACAGTGACACCCCCCCCCCCCCACAAAGTGAGCCATCATCCTTCAGAATCGGGGCAGCGACGTACTGTCTCTCGGTCACCCAAAAGGTCATAAACCTCGTCCTTGTAAATCTCGAAATACGAGACGTTGAAGGTTAGCTTCTTGCTCGGGTCTGGGTGGGGGCGGTGCAGGATTTCCTGGGTGGCCTGTAATTCAATGTCGTGATCCCAAAATCCGTGACCATACGCACATGCATGACGCGAGGGATGATGCCCGGCTGACTTGAACTACCTTGCATCGTATGGGTCTTCCCTGAAGATGTGACGCCATATGCAAAGATTGTCACAGTCTTGTGCAGGAATGCCAAAGTTAACGTTATACCAAACGGAACAAACCTAGAGGTACTCACAACTCCGTTGTACAGCACGTCCAACAGGGGCTTCACATCGTTGTCGTAAATGTCTTCTTGGGTAGAGTCTTGGTCATAACAGGAGGAGAATCTGCCAGTGGATCCACAAAGACCCTCAGCCTTTTCGTCTCCAAGCCAACGGCCGTCCGACCCCACCCCCTTCCACACGACTTACGGAAAAGTAAGGACTTGGTTCCTCTGGTTGGTGACCGAAATGAACGCAGATCTACTATCATCGTTTCGTGTGATCCTGATACAATCATCTCCCAGTTCGTTGTTGATCCTCGGACGGAGTCGAGCGGCGATTCGGATCTTGTGAGTGGTGAATCCGGAGACCATGTTGAAATGGGGCCAGTTGGCGAGGCGTATTGAGGATAGACGAGAGGTAGAAACGAGAGGACGCGCTTTGTCGTATACGAAAGAGCGTATTCCAGGTCCAGCGGTTGTCTTGGTTCAATTGCGCCTGACGCGTGACAGGTTGAAGTCGCGATGCACCACGTGACTGTCACACGCGACGTTGAGCTCTCGATCGCTGGCGCAAGGCGTGTGTGCAATTTTAAAAAGGACGTGTTTACTCGCCAAGTTGAACCAGGGAAAATAAAAACAGAGTGGAGTGACTACGGTACGCATGGAAGAAAATATCCCAACAAGGCTTTACAACGCCGTACCGACCTCTCTGCTCAACGGGCGCAAAACGACGTCAATCAAGATCCGTCACCTCTAATCGAACCACGGAGAGACTCACGTTCTTCCTGTAGACGGACTGGACCGTTGGATCTGATTCTGCAGGATCCATTCGCACCCCCACTCCTCCAGCTCTTCATACAAACCATTCATACAGGCTCCACTTATCTCTGTTCCATCGTTTAGGTCGCCTGAACCAGGATAACTCTCACGGGCACCAACTCGAGGTGTACCAACATTCGGCGGGGAAGTGCCAGAGATGCCGGTTCCTCGAAGTGTAGTCTGAGCCGCAGCACCAGTGATAGGCGGGGATCTAGTTGCTGTGTGTGTCGACCGTCCTGTCACAGAGGCTCCAGGAGTAGAACGATTCACAACCCGAAAAGACCCTGACGTAGAAACAAACGAGACCGCAAACTCCCCACAGCTCGAAGAAGACGTCAAAGGCAGCGAACCAGCGGTAGAGATCCTGACGCTCCCGTTGAAACTCAAGCTTGGATCGGATCTCGACCCCGAGCCTGACGATTCGGCCTGCGTATCTTCCTCAGGAATGGAGAATAGAGCACCAGGAACGCAGAAACTCGGCTTCCTCCCAAGCCCAAAGCTAGAAGGTTCGATATTGCCTCCTTCAGCGTAAGAGATCACGTCTGAAGAAGAATTGCTTGGTTGTCCGTGGCCGTTCCGGTATACTGGAGATTCCGTTCTACCGGACACGGGGAGTATGGCATCTGGTCCCAAATCGTCGTAGTATTCTTCGAGTTCGTAAGGTATCGTTGGGCTCGCCCCTCCCTGGTAGGCGTGCTCCGAAGTGTAAGAGGGGCTTTCTGAAACCACGCTGGCTCGCGCGGATGCCGAAAATTGGACGAGCTTTGCCCCAGTTATAGCGCTTGCAGGACTAGAAACAAGGGGGGTCGGGGACTGTCCAACTAGGCTGCCTTCCGTGTAGGTGGTAATACCTTGCCGTGGAATTGTGAGGCCCTGATTCCCGGGGATGGATGCGAAAAACGGCGAGTCTCCGCTCACGTTGACGAAGAGTGAAGGGGACAAAGATTTCGCGTTTGAGGTGACCCTGCCTAGAAGACGATGCATAGGAGAAGTAGAGATAGAGGGGGACGGAGGAGAAGGGTGTCCGGGACCTGGTCCAGGGGATTGTTCGTCACAGGTATGAAATTCTTGACTCGGAGACCGCGGAAATCCAGAGGTGGCGGACATGGAGTGATCTACCTGCGACTGAGCGTATGGGTGAGAAATACGGCGGTGGGCTGTCGGCGGTTCTGGGGTGTGGAAATGGAATACGAAATTCCCACTGGGAGAAGGTTCCTTTGATTCTACCAAGATGGGACTGTCGGGCGGGGTCTGGATTGGCAAGAATGGTGGGATCGGGGGAGTCCTCCGAAGTAGACTGTACCTCTTAACCTTCGGAGGGCTTCTGATCTCTGGGCTTGGCCGATCAAAGCTGCTTGGAGAGGTACTAGAATTATACGCTGGGGTCGGGATTCTAGCTGGATACTTCGATAGGTACTCGTGTGGCCCCTCTACAAGTTGGTTTTGACTGTTCCCAGATACCAGTCTCACGAGCGCAGAGTCCGATATGAGATTCCCCAAAGAGCTCTGGGTGGAGGAGGCGGGAGTGTCCAAAGCATAAAAGAATGATTGGTCTGGAGGAGAGGTAGAATGAGAGACGGGCGGAAACCGTAATCCCGGCCCGGATCTATGAGCTCGACACAGCCTATTGAACACGCTGAATTTTCCATGATGGCCGATGAAATGAGGGGTCGGACGATGTCCAACAGGAAGGAACCTAATGAAATATAACTAGACGGGTCCAGTTCGGAGGGAAGAATGGCAGCGTACGAAAACCGGGAGTTTGTGTCCTTGACAGTGCTGGGTTCTGATTCTTTCACATTGATCTCCCAATCCGGAGAACCGAGCAGACCAACAAGGAAAGCTGTTGATATCGTATTCCAGTCAGACCATACGATCCGGTGTCCCAGGCGATGCCGCGTACGTAGCTGAGAAGATGAATTGCTCGAACGCGTGTGCCCACTGGCGGCATCCGCCTTTCGATTTTTCACGTAAAAATACTTGACGACCAACAGTAGAATGAGCGACGCAGGAAGGACAGAGAGATAACCGATGAGAGCGATTGCGGTTGGCGACGAGATTGGTATCGGCACAGCGGCCACAGTTGGAAGGAGAGACAGGGTTGCAACGAATGCGAATAGCAACTTCAAGAAACGAGCGGACATGTTTTGTCAGGATGGGGAGAAGTGGGTGGTATCACAGGGTGGTAATGTTCGTGGTCGTGGTTTGGAATAACCAGAGAGCGGTTAACACCTGTTTTCAACTACATCGAAATGGGCACGCGGGCCGTACTCCGGCCACGAACGCAAGCGGCAGAAGTTTTGACATTCGCCACCCATCGCGAGGCAAAAAGCAAGTGTGTTTGAGCCTGATGAAAATAGCGCGTGCGCTGGTACGCTCACCGTGCGGCCACGAGCAGGGTCACTATCCTGTCAGGTGTTGATATCAGGAGATCCACCGTGACGTTCCGGGGTCCGATCAAGTGATGGTGATAAGATAGCGAGTACATCAGTTAACCCTACGAATCCCAAAAGAAAACCCAAACAAGTCCGCTTGGCCCCAGAATATAGCACCCTCAAGTGAACAGACAACAACACGGGCACAAGAATGCCGCGGTAATTCCCCAAGCAAGTGTACAGCTAGAAGGATACCAGTGAGAGCGAGTCAGATACAGAAGCATGTGAAGGACGAACCAACAGCCAACGAGCTGCTCGAGCTCAGAATCCTGTTTCTTCTCTTTTGAGTACGAGATGATTTGGGGTGGAGCTGCAGGTTGTTGCTGAACTACACGCTCGACGACAACGACAACATTATTGGAATGAGTCGTGTACGGCATCTGGGTGGGCTGTTGTGTCGGATTGTGCGCGGCTGCAGACGTGAAAAGTCAAGTCCAGTTCAAAGGGGAACAAGAGAGCGTGTGGTGCTCACGGAGTGGGGGATTAGTAGTACCCCGTTGTATGTGTGGTCGAGGGTAATGAAGGGGGATCAGCGCCGACTGTGACAGTCGTAGCCATGTTTGAGTGGGGATATCGAGGGAGAGTGTCTAACAAACTGGCACCTCTTATATGCATACGGTCGAGAACGGCCCACGACACCTACAAACGGGACCCCGGAATCGAAGCGCGTCGAGCTGTCGTGCTTTGAACAGTAGTCCCATGACTGAAAGGAGTCCAACGCTCTGACTGTGTGTATTAGTTGCACTCTCGGTGGGGATTGCGTATCGGTTAGATCTGTCGGGGTTTACAGCGGGACTACAGAACTTTGGGCAGGTTCCTCATTACAGTTTGCGAGGATCTTCAGCGATTGGAACCAGGTCTGAGATCCCAAATCTAGTCAGAGACAAACCTTGCGGACTGGCGACCAGTCCTGAACACCAGCCTACAAATATTGGGCAATCCGTCGGGGCACGGTTACTGTCGATCCGACGACATGACGATGGTGCAGACGGCTGAATCTTAACACCACATCAAAAGTTTGAGATATTCCACAACCAGATTTTCGGGTTAAGCGCGGCAAGATGGCCAGCGGATACGAAAGGTAGAGTTTCATCAGTCGCCGCTCGAGCAACGTATGGGGACGGATGCGACCAGCGTGAGAGTCGAGACCGCTGGGCACATATCGGACAGAAATGGGTGCTGTTGCGAGAGGAAGCGGTTAGGCATGTAGAACATCGAAGAGGGCCGCTAATGAGACATGTGGGACTTGGAAGCAACCTTGGGGTAATGAATCCCATAGAGAGCACAAAGTAATCAGAGGAATGTCAACAGACATCGTAATAATTGCAATAGGCTGCAAGCCAACGGCAACGGCGGTCATAGCGAGGCGAGAGTAACAGAGGAGGGCGCGCCAGGCCGTGTCGGGGAATCCCCACCTGTCGACGAGCGGACAAAAATCAGGTGGCTGGCGTCAAACATTCACAAGTGGACCGAACTCAGCGGCATTAGCGCCCAAGACACATGCTTGAAGCCAGCAGCCGCACTACGGAGCAGAGGGCGTGAGGGATTTGAGCGGTGCTGGGACGATCGCTGGTTTCACCGTAAATCCCATCGATTCATCCTCGTGTTCGTGATTGACCCCGCAGAAGCACGACTTGAGCGTGATTGTACCTGGTCTAGCGGATACAAAAGGCAGGCGTACAAGGATGGTACAACATGTCTCCAAAGGAGTGTATACAACTTTAGCAACAGCAACAGCAAGGGCAGAAACAGCCCGCGCAGAGACCAACGCAACTGAAGAGCAGTCGTCGGTTAACGTTGTGGACAGCAGTGGACGAAGAAGACTGACCAGGCGGTGGCGCATGGCAATACGGCGTCATTGCCTCTGCCTTCGCGGCGTTCTACATAGATGACTTGAGGATGGGGCTGGGGCTGATATTGACCGGATTTGTGGGGCGGGTCTGGACGAAAATGGTATGAGCACATTTTCATTCTTTTTTTCTTCACAACCGTGCGCCGTCGCTCACTTGGTGGATGATAAGCCTGGTTTGGATAAACAGGGGGCGGGCCACCGGACTGCTTGTCTTGAGGATATTCCTGCTTAGAGAGAGGAGACATGGGGGAAGAGACTAAAGATGTATTGGTGGAGTTTTCGTTCTCTCACTGCCTGACTGCGCGCGGACCGCGGAGAGGATTGTAGCCCGCGTCTGGGCAGTTTCACTTGACGTGTGATCGCTTTAGGGGCATCGTCCGTTTCCTGTAGAGACAAGATCATCCTTTCCGTCCTTGCACCTCACTCGCCTTCCGCCCCTCATCTGGGCCGCCACACGCAATGCCCTTCGTGCGCTATCTCTCACACGATGGCCGCGAGGTCTCCCAGGACGACCACCACCACTTTGATCCAAATTTCCCCACCCATCTCCCACAGTCCAACGAGAACGGCGGGCAAACCTCAGATGTCCTCGCCGACTCTTCCCCACTTCAGTTCCAGCTTCCGTATTTCATGGCCTTTGGGACCTCGACCGTAGCTCCCGGTGGTGGCGCAGAGGTCCTTCCCTTCTCTCAACTCCAACCCACCGGTGATGCCTCTCTGAACTGGCTATCTAGCTCATTCTTCCCATTCTCGCCTGGCCACCAGTAAGCTTTCGCTCTCTCATAGCGAATCCCATAAGATAAACCGTTAAACACCATCCTTCTAGACCCTCACCGGGTTCGTCTAGCGAATATTACGTCCCATATTCCTCCGTTCTCGAGCCGGACACCCCCCGCTCCCCTTACCCAGCCCCCCCTCCCCCTCCCCAGCAGGAATCCACCCAAGATTCGGAACCTCATGATGCTCATGCTCAGATCGACCTCGACCAATTACGGTCTATGGCAATGCTCTCCAACACCGTCAACAGCTCTTCGATGGCTGGATCCTCCAAAGCCCTGGATCAGATATCCGCCCGACTCACGAACCCGTCGGCTTTTGGCTTTCCGATCTATTCGTCGAGTGGATTCGACATTTTATCAATTATGGCCCGGGTAGCGACTCGGCCCAACCCCACCCTCAAACTCGGTCCAGTCGACCTCTCCTGCTCATTCGTCATTGTCGACGTCCGGCGGTACGACTCTCCGATAGTTTACGCTTCCCCGGGTTTCATCACCCTGACGGGGTACGCTGAACATGAAGTACTTGGACGAAACTGTCGCTTTTTGCAGGCCCCGAACGGGAACGTCGTCAAAGGGGAAGAACGTCGATATACGTCTCACTCGTCTGTTGCACAGATGAAAAAGGCAGCTGTGGCGGACAAAGAATGTCAGACTTGTCTGATCAATTACAAGAAGGATGGAACGGCGTTCATGAATCTCGTTTCCATCATCCCCCTCCCTGGCGGCATCCACAACACCGCAGAGGAGGCTGATCAGGTTACATATCACGTTGGCTTCCAGATCGATCTCTCCGTCCAGCCGGATGCCATCCTGCGCAAACTCGAGGACGGGTCGTACGTTAGCGACAACGGGAACCAGAACATTTTCCAGCCTTCGATGGGCGCCCTCACCCAATCTGCCAGGGATCGGAGACTTGGATCGATGATATCACCCTCTGTGATCCCCGTCTCAAAGTCGCTCCGTATCCTCTTAGCGAACGACAAGTTCGTAAAGTCCATCACCTTCACCCCGACGCCTTCCAACACTCCGTCGCAGTCGATGGCAAAATCCATTCCATCCGACGACGATCAACTCCTCAGTTTCGTCCTCCTCGGCAGCGCCCCAGACTTCGTTCACGTTCTGTCACTACGTGGTTTGTTCCTCTACGTAGCCCCTTCCGTAAAGCGCGTCCTGGGCTATGCCGCGGAGGAACTAGTGGGCAGGATGATTTCGGATTATTGTCACCCCGCCGATCTCATCCCATTGATGAGAGAGCTCAAGGAGTCATCTTCGATCCCCTCCACAGATGGCGGTCCACCAGCTGTGCCCAAGAAAGTCGACTTGCTCTACCGCATCAAGTCCAAGGGCGGTGTCTTCGTTTGGATCGAGAGTCGTGGTCGGCTCCACGTAGAGTCCGGGAAGGGCAGGAAGGCGATCATCCTCAGCGGCCGCGTGAGGCCGATGCCTAGGCTCACTTGGAGATCCGTCTCACAGACGGGAGGACTTGCCGTAGCTGCACCTGCCGTAAACGGAGACCCGACCACATCTGGGAGTTCGCGAGAGTTTTGGGGAACCGTCAATCCGGACGGGACCTTCCTTTTTGTTGGGGCAGGTGTGAGGGAGTTGCTAGGATGGAGCGTTGCGGAAGTAATCGGCCAGCGGCTCGAGGATTTCGTCGTTAGTTCCACGGACCAGCGAAAACCAGAGTACAACACCCACAGGATGGTTTCCCAATCGCTGGTAGCCGCCTCACGGGCAGGGACTCTCGGCCCGACGCAACTCGCATTCGAGATGAGGAAGAAGGATGGGTCCAAAATCCGCGTCCTCATGGTCCTATACCACACTCCTATTCCCCCATCTAACCCTCCCCTCCCGGACCCGTTGATATGCCAAGTGAAGTTGGCGAGCAACTCTGTCTACGTTCCGGTCGCGAGACGACCCCAGGATCAAGTATTCAAGGAGATGGAGATTTCGCGGAATACCAGTTGGCAGTATGAACTTCAGCAGCTCAAGTACGCAAATCAGAGGTTGGTGGGGGAGGTTCAGAGTTTGGAGGCCCTGCAGCCGATCTACAATGCGTCTGGAAGCGGAGTCATGAGTATCGGCGCGCTGAGTTACCCAAGGTCCTCAAATCAAACCCTCATGGCGGAACGGCGAGTACCCCTCCCTAAGCTTTCCTCCGCCCCCAGAACCCTCTCCGCGCAACCGTCTATTTTGCCATCGTTCAGCTCTTCCCTAGTAACCCTCGCCCCCCGGCATCCTGGCTCTGGACCCGGTGGCGCAGGCTAGTGCATTCCCGATATCACATTCCCGGTGTTTTTGTTTTGTTTTGTATGTCTCATCTTGTCCCCGATCCATTCCCCATCCCCCCCCCCCTTTCTCGTGTACTGATCCCCGATCCTACCCCCCTTTTTGCACCCTGCGTCACCTTGCTTCCCTGATTATTCTCGTGTCGTTTTGCCTGTCGCACCTCTCTGCCTGCTCGTCTCGTATGTGAACGCACTTCCGTCCCCCACATAATACACAAAGAACACTTGTGTCCTGTTTTGCTTTCTTGCTGTAGATCGACCGATACAGTTTCTCCATACATGCATTGCAACTGGAATTGATACACGGATTATACAGCGAATTATATGCTAGTCCCTGAGCGTGGCGAGTTTAAAGGTGTGTACCGTCCCTCTCCGTTTCCAAAGAAAAGAGACGCGGGCGACTTTGTCGAATGCTCATCCCAGGTAAAATTGGAGGACCGTTGAACGGCAAGAGATAGGCGGAAGCGAAAGAAGTTGAATCACGGGAATCATGGAAGGGGTTCCTGGCTACTCGATAGCCGGTTCAGATGGATGTAAACGTCGGTACCAAACCCGTCGATGGATATCAACATCAGATCTCCTCCGAAATATCTGGCGTACTGTGGATCGCGTTCGGGTCAGTAATCCGAAACGATTGCTTGAAATAGCAACATGCAAGTCCTCACCAATCTCGAGAGCGGAAGGCCGTATCCAAAGCCAGCCATGGGAGCCCTGAAATCGCTCGCCTGGAAATCCTGATCGAGGTTCTGTCCCTCCATTGTCGTATACATGTACGTCCAGATGAGAGGTATCGCCCTCCTAGGGATTCCTCCTCCTTCGTCGGAAATCTTGACAGTAATGTCCTCCTTGCCTTCGACGACGATGACCTTAATAGGAGGGAAGTGGTCTTCACGGTCGGGACCGTACCGTTCGACGACGGCCCGCAACGAGTTTTTGAGCAATTCGAAGCAGATGTGGGACAAGTGTCCGGGAACGTAGCTGAAGTGGAGGTCCTTCGGACAGATTAGCTGGACCGGGGGACCTTTGAACATCCTAAGTTGGGGTCCTGTAAGAAGCCTTGACACAGCGGGGAAGAGGAAGGGAAGTTACCCATAATGTTCCTCACATACGTATCTCGCGTTCTCGATCGATTCTTGGACGATATCATGGATATTCTGGTTAACCAATGTCAGGTGGACTGGGTCGCGTGATAATAACCGCTATACTTACGGATTTCGTGCAGATAATCCCAACGTAGTCGGGGTGAGGTTCGAGGGTGTTTAATGCGATGTCTGTGAGAGGCGCGCCCAGAGTGAGCTTCTGATTGATGGTCGTTCGTTCGTTCGAATTTAGACCCACGTTGTCCAAGCAAGAAACGAATCCCGATACGCGACAGGTAGAATCGATCAAGCCAAGCCTGAATTTCGTTGTCTATCTTGCGTGTGTTGTGCGTTCTCTTCCACTCGAGCACACCCTGCGCGACGGTGGTGACAGTAGGGTCATGCCTCCGCTTGATGTCCTCCAGAAGCTTTGTGAACTTGGCATTGTAATCCCGGATCTCCGGCGGCCAAACGATCCCAGAGGTCTGCGCGTAATACCTGCAACAGTATGTTCTCGGTGTGTAGAAACAAGGATGTCGGCGACCGGCTCACCTCTTCTCAATCGGAATCCTCATCTTTCCACTCCCGGGGTTACCCAGACCTCCGTTGAAAGATGGGTTTGGCACCGACTCCGGGAGGTGTCTTGATGCGCTCGAAGTCAACTTCAGCGCTGTCTGGACATCTTTTGAGGTCTTTACAGTTGGAAACGAGATCAATTCCTGGGTGGAATGACGTTACATTTTTAGATTCGTATAGGGACGATGGACATAAAGCGCGGTACCTCGAACGACTGGGCATACCAATCCTTGACTTTGTTTATTGAAGGCATTGTGCTAAGGCTGTGTGGTAGCTCGTCAAGCTCCTTTACCCGGTGGGCCAGACGGACCGGAAGCTCCTCTGGTGAAAAAGTGAAAAGTGTCGCGTGGGTGGTTAGCCGGATCAGGGAAGACATTAAGAATGAGCGGGGCACGCACCAAGCAAGAACTGACTCGCGCGCAAGAGGGTCCCCTGGCTGGGATTCTGCCCAAACAGAACCATTTGTTGCAGCGAGACTGAGGAGCATACAGTTAATCCCAGATCCGCGGGCTATGACTCTCGTTGGCTAAAGACGCACCTCCTGTCTGCTGGAACGAGGCAAAGTGGCGGATTTTGTCCCACAAACTGGAACTAATTTTGTAGGACATGGTGGATCACCAACAAAACGGAGGGGGTTGGGAGACAAGTGTGACTAGATCTTGGCGGAGGGCATTCAAGAGCTCTCAGTTCCGCGTGCGTCTGAATTCGCTCATCTCCGAAATCACGAGCCAACGCCATTGGTGGCGTCGGGTGGTCGGTCCGAGCGGGTCCGTGGTTTTATTGAGGTGGCGGGCTGCAACGACTCTGCCATTAATACTAGGGCAAGTGTACTAGGGTATGATCAGTAGTAGCGAAATGTGATACATAGGTCTCCTTTCAAGAACAACATCCTCCTTGCAACTTAGGTCAGTGGACTCAGAACCTCCTGGTATACCAATACTGTCCGGAGCGGGTTCACTTGAGCGGAGGCCAAAACGCAGAAACAAGAACCTTCTCACCTTTTAATTGCTCCTTGCTTAGGGCATCCCCATAGTCGAAATCAAACGCAAACGGATCGAGAGGGTCGGCCGAAGGCTCGTCTTGGGGGTCGTGATACGACTTGAACCTTGTATCAGGTGACCACTCTTACTCAATGTAAGCAAGAGCACTCACCTCGAGGTAGGGATGCTTTAGGGCCTCCTCTACCGTTATTCTCCGTTTGGGGCTGAAGGTCAGACACTTCTCCAGGAGATCAAGCGCCTGTGGATGATCAGATTTTTTACCCTAGTTGATTCACATGGTCGCATACCAGAGGATTTGCATTGGGGAACAGGGTACTGAACGGTTTTTTCTTCCGGAAAGGCAGAGCCCTGATATATTCACGCGAACGCTGGGACGTTATTGCGTAGAAATCGTCCAGGGACGGTGTTCCAAGGATGTCGAGGATGATCGATAATTGATGATGATCTAGCAGAACATGAGAACCACGGATGAAAGACCTAGGGGAGATGAAATACAGTCTCGTCCGGGGAACAGCGGCTTCCCAGAGAGCATCTCTGCGAGCACGCACCCGACACTCCAGACGTCAATTGCGCGGGTGTACTCTTTGAATGTCAACATAACTTCGGGGGCACGATACCACCTGCATCCCCGTCAACAGGCGAGGGAGCACGCAAGGTGTATTGACACACCTCGTTGCCACATATTCGGTCATGAACGTACTGCTGTCATTCGCGACGTTAGGTGGCGGCTTGGCCGATCTTGCGAGCCCGAAATCACAGAGCTGAGCGTTCGCCGGTTACATGAGCGAAATGAAATTAGCGGGAGGCATGGAAACGACCGCCAGCACCCACCCACCTTAAGATCACAGTTGGAGTTGAGCAGGAGGTTTGAAGGCTTTAGGTCTCTGTGGATGACGTCCGCCGAGTACAACGCCTTCAGCGCTCTAAAAGTCTGGGGCCGTCAGTACGCTGATTTGTGGCGTCAGATTCATTGATGGTAGGCCCACTTGATAGATAAAGTATTGACAGTGGTCATCGCTAAGTTCTTGAGTCCGTATCACGCGATGCAGATCCGTCTCCATGAGTTCCTGCACGAGGTAAACCTCCCTGAAATCATCGAGACTGGGGGGTCTCAAAATGTCGAGAATAGAGATGATGTTCTCGTGATGGAAGTGACGCAACAACTTTATCTCGCGCAATGTCCTCAAGCAAAACATGGAGTGATCAAAGGGGGTGATACGCTTGATCGCAACCTTTCTCTGGGTGGGTATGTGTACGGCAGAACTGTCCATGGTCGGTGAACTGGACTGCCCGGCGAACAAATGACAAAGTACGCACCAGACGATGCCGTATGCACCCTCACCAATAACGTCCAAGACCTGGTAGTTGGTGCCACTAGGCATGAAGCTTGCCAAACGCTCATCCATGTCGACCTGGCAGTGTATGTGGTTGTCGTCGGTCGGAATGGCTGAAAGTGGCTGAGATTGACGTGAGCTTGTTGCTTCCCGTTTCTCCGATTATCATCGTTATTTTCTTAAATCGTCGTAAATAAATATTTCTGATAACGTACGAAAGCTCCGTTACTTTCGTAGGTTATCATCGATCCGCTTTGAAGAGTCTGTTTGGTTAACCACTCGACCTCGCCAAACACGGATAGATCTCCCTCACCTGCTGCTTATTTTTTTCTTCCCTCTTTGTTCCCGTCGTCGCCACTACCCATCTCCTTTATTCGGCCCTCATCCCAATGTCCAGTCCAACAAAGGCAGAAAAGCACACCAACAATTCCCACCGTGGCGACGATAACGAAGAAAACGGAAGAGAACGAGGCAACAAATCCAAAACAACGTCGACCAAAGGTATTATCCCATCCGCCCACTGACATTTCTTCTGCTCTAGCTAACACACAACATAAACCCTCAGGCAAAGATCTTTCGCATGTGCCTTGCAAATTTTTCAAGGTCGGGTCATGCACTGCCGGATCTGCCTGCCCCTTCTCCCACACCGCCATAGAGCCCGGTCAGAAAGATGTCTGCACCTGGTTCGTGAAAGGAAACTGTAAATTTGGGCACAAATGCGCCCTTGCACACATCCTTCCCGGCCAGAGCATGTCCATGGATCGAAAGAACAAGAAGGCAGCTCAGCAACAAGCTAACGCTTCAAACCAAGGTCGAGATGGACGCACGAAGAAGTCCAAGTCGTCTGGGCTGAGCGGGAATGAGGGCAGAAATGCTCTGTTATCCGGGTCCACTGCCCCCACACGCATGCTCGGTCATGCCTCTCGCCCCTCGCCGTTCAAAACAACAATTTCCCCTTCTGCTCCCGCACCCCCCGTCAAAGACATCGATTTCACGCTCTCTGGTTTGCCAGACGAGGACGAGGAACTTTCTTCTGCCCCAGCTCGCGGTAAATCTCCTTCCAAAGATGACACTAGGGAAACCACCAAGGACAGAGACGCAGACACAGCATCTGAGGAATCCAAGGAAATCACGGTGGAAACTAAACCACCATCCCCTTCCCACGTTGCCATCCCTTCTGTCCCGAGGAGGGTCGCCAAACCTACATCCCCCAAGGTCAATGAGTTTGGTGCGATCGGATCTGCCCCCACGTCTGTATCCCCAAGAAGCCGTGGACCCCTCAGCAACTTTTCCCCCGGAACTTCTCCTTCCAAAGGCCTTGGGGTGCTTTCCTCCTCTCCATTTTCTGCTCCCGGTCACCAGACAACTTTCGCCCTATACGACCGAGCCCAAGATTCCCTGGATTTCAGGTCTCGCGCTGGTCTCGCTTCTTCACTTGGAGCGAACCAAACGTTCGCGAGCGAACTCTTATCCCCCTCCCAGAGGCCCGTCGTGTCGAGGACGGATTCCTTGGAAGGATCTGCGGTGGAAGAAGAGGACCTGGTCCCTGGCTCGTTGACGGACCTACTTACCCCTGAGGAGAAGTTTAGGCGGATGTCCCGTTCCAAAGCCGATGGTGAAGGATTTCAACGCTCCTCAGAGCCCCACCACCGTTATTCCCGATCTGTTCCAGGGCCTTCCCTTGGCGAAATCCGTTCAATCTGGGCGGAGCCTGGCATCGCTGCGTCACCGGACCAACGAACCGGGTTGGGCGGCGGGTTGGGAAATGGCACGCCGAGCTCCTTCACATCCAATTCCACATTTGGTGGTCCTACCCTGGAGGACGCACTTGCCCCTTCGAACGCGTCCGCAGCATTCTTATCCGGCATGCACAGGTACCTTGGCAATAAGGGACCACAACAACGTCACACCCTTCGCCCCCCTCCGGCGTTGCACCCGAACTCGTATGGCGCTTCCAACAGCCCTTCATTGTCGTATTCTGCTGGCCTCAATGGTTCCGCACTCTCCCCTTCACGAGTATCCGCCCTTTCGAACCAGATGTATGACCTTGCACACCACGAACCACCCACCACAAACGACGTTTCCGGCAGACCCATTCCTGGGTTCCGCGGAGAGGGTAGGGAAGACAAGAACGTGACACTTTCACCTTCTACACGTGCCCTTCAGTCCCACGAACCGGGTCAGAGCTTGCCGCAAGGTTTGGCGGCGGGTTACTCGAGAATACACGCACTTCCTCCTACTATGTCCCCCACCACCCCAAATGCTTTCAGTCCACCGAAGCAATCTGGGTTCGGCGCTATCGGCAGCGACTGGGGAGAGCTGTCTTCGAGCCCCCGGAGCGGCGGCAATCTCGACGCTGCTATCACTCGGTTGTCTTATTCATCCCGAATTCCTGCTGGACCCTACCCCACTGGCAATCGCATCCCCAGTTCACGTGGGTTTGCAAACGGCACTGGTTTGTTGAGTCCTCTCAGCAAACCTGCCACTACAGATGTCGATGATTTATTCAATATGGAAGAGTGAGGGTGTCTGGGTTGTCTGGGCCTTGAATTGTCGCATCGTGGGACCCTTGTATTTCCCTATCTTTTTGGGTATCGTTCTGTTTCATTCCAATCTCTCTCTCTCCAAGGCAGCGTTTCCGCTTGACCTTTGTAACGCATTTCTTTCGCTTTGAAGCGTATCCGAACACATCCTATATCCGTGTCAAGTTGTCGTTTATGTCTTCGTTCTCATCCGTCTGTTGTCTTCTCTACTTGTTGACTACATCTCTGCATCTGCACTCGACCAGTACTATAATGTATCCCTAACTACTCTCTTTCCTCCGTTTTCCGCAGGATCTCCAGCCAGAAATCAATAATCATTGTTGGCCCAGCTGCGTGGTGTAGGCAGATTCCCACATCAACGCGGGGTGATCGAAATGCTCTTCCGTCGCTTTGCATCAACAACCTCACGGAGGCTTCCGCCTACAATTCGTCAGCTCCTTGCTCACGAACCTAGCCCTCAAACTATATTCTCTGTAACCGGCCACATCAAGTCCGTCCGAAAACAAAAGCGAGTTGCGTTCGCAGCTGTAAATGACGGGAGCTGCCCGGAAGGATTGCAGGCTGTTTTAAGTCCCAATGACGCGCACGCGTTCGTGTTGCTATGCTTTCTTGAGTGTGCTATTTGTTGACACTCCGGGTCAGGTTGACGAACGGGTGTAGCGTCCGCCTTACCGGCAGGCTCGTGCAGAGCCAAGGAAAAGGACAGGCGAAGGAGTTGCGAGTGGATAAATGCGAGGTTGTGGGAACTTGTGATCCGGAGGTGAAACCTTCGGTCCAGTATCAAGGAGAAAGCCGCAGACTAATCTATTCGCATAGGCATATCCGATCCAGAAGCAAGCGCTCTCAACAGAATACTTACGAGACCATATTCACCTGCGACCGCGCGTGGACTCCATCGCGTCCATGTTACGCATCAGACAGTGTGCGGTGGATGCCATTCATGACTACTTTCAGGTAGGACCGAACCCCTCGTGGGGGTGATCGCAACTCTGATGGCCCTCAGCATGAAGGATTTACACACGTACATACACCCATCATAACCGGCAACGATTGTGAGGGTGCCGGAGAAACCTTCAAATTGTCACCTGTCGCGTACAGGGCAGGTTCATCTCTCCCTCCCACGGAATTCTTTGACCGGACCGCATACCTGACAGTGTCGTCGCAACTGCACCTCGAGGCTTTTGCCCATGCCATTCCCAGGGTATACACCCTTTCTCCCTGTTTCCGTGCCGAACGCAGTCAAACGAACCGCCACTTGAGCGAGTTTTGGATGCTGGAGGCCGAATGGGGATTCATTGATCGAGTCGGGGACGTTTGCGACATCGTCGAAGATTCGGTCAAGCGTGTCCTGAACCACCCTGGGTTAGTGAAGGACCTGGATGCCCTGTGGGGTAACGGGGATTTAGAAAGAAAACAAGGAGTCCTGGAGGCCAAAGGGATGACACCCTGGGCTCGGATATCGTATACGGAGGCTGTGAAGGAACTAGAGGAGGTCAAGTCCAAATTCGAGTTTGAACCAGCGTGGGGCAAGCCACTCCAAAGCGAACACGAACGCTGGTTGGCGGACCAGGTCGTTAAGGGTCCCGTTTTCGTCACAGATTACCCGTCCGGTCTGAAACCCTTCTACATGCGAGCTAACGATGATGGCAAAACGGTTGCCTGCTTTGACCTTCTAATGCCTCATCTTGGGGAGCTCGCTGGCGGGTCATTGAGGGAGGAAAAAGTTAACCTTTTGGATAAGGCGATAGAACACCACGGGTTGGACAAGCAGGATTATGGCTGGTATAGAGACCTGCGTGTGTGCGGTGGGGCACCTCATGGAGGATTCGGACTTGGGTTTGAGAGGCTGATCGGGTGGATGACTGGAATCGAAAATGTGCGGGAGTGTATTCCGGTTCCTCGGTGGGCTGGTAGACTGCTTTTATAACAGATTCTCTCGTTCGAATGCACCACCGTAATACAGATGCAGATTACCCTCGTCCTAATAGAGTTGTCGGTGATCGTGCTCACCAGTCATAGGACTCACCCAATCTTTTTCCATTTCCTTCGTAGGCAAGATGGCCGAGCGGTCCAAGGCGTGTGACTCAAGCGAAAGGGGGTAGAACCCCGTCGTTTGCCTGATGTTATCGGGTTTCTCATCACAGTAATTGTGGCGTG